>Ga0334900_1000084_pt1 | contig 164197 bp, 144 predicted proteins | sample GraSluR3_MG_2_FD_207231 | JGI IMG/M metagenome (GOLD analysis project Ga0334900, IMG submission 207231) | Sludge microbial communities from methane-producing bioreactor in Wageningen University, Netherlands - Granular Sludge_31_08-R3 | ecosystem: Engineered > Bioreactor > Anaerobic >... | reverse complement strand
TTTCGTTGCGCAGCAACGAAAAACACCCTGGAGACTTTTAGAATTGTTTAAATGTTTATGTCGTTTAATATATTTAAAGATTTTATCAATACATAACGGTGTAATCATAAAGTAAATTTTTATCAAAAAAAAACCGGCCTATTTGCCGGGGTTTAAATGCCTTTTCAGGCAAAAATTTCTTGGGGAGGAGGAGGAGTTTATCGCTTACATGAACAATTATCGGTAAAGATTATCAAAACTTTAGAACATTTTTTCATCCATTTAGATTATTTTTTTAGCTAAATAGCAACTATATCGTATTTTGATTAGAAAAAACCTCTCTTTAGAGCGTGTAAAGTCTGAAAGGCAATTGTAGTCAAGTGCCAGTCTGAGGCACGGGTTTTGAAAATCGAAAAATTTTTAAGTTATGCGCTGATCATTAGAGCTTATTTTTCTGTCTGCAAACAATCTAACAATATTTTGAACGCAACTTATTGTCAGAAACCAAATCGAAGATTTAAAATATTTGAACCATTTTCATTAAGCCATTCTTTTCTTTTTTCATGTTCTGGTAACGCCTTACTGACCCTATCCCAGAAGGCTTTAGAGTGGTTAAGCATATTTATATGTGCCAGCTCGTGTATAACAATATACTCTGCTACTTCCAGAGGGCAGAAAAGAAGCATTACATTAAGGGTAATAACATTCTCTGAGTTGCATTCTCCCCATCTTGATTGAAATGCTTTTAGCTTCACCTCTCTAACATCATAGTTAAAATGCTTCTTATTTATATAATGCACAAGGTTTTCCATAAATTCCTGGTTGCGGGGCTTCAGTGATTTAAGTATCCCTCTTTTTACTGCTTCCTGCAAAGCCCTTCGAGAGTAGTTTTTCTCTGGTAAATAAATTCTAAAAGTATTATTTTCATCCAGAGTAATACGGCATGTTTTTCTGTCTTGATAGAATATTTCTGCATTATAAGCCTGACCGGCAATGTAAAATTTTTCTCTGAGGTCGATTGTATAAGGGTTCAAAATTACATTTCGCCGGACCATTTTTTCTTCTAACTTAAATAAGAGAAATTTTATATGTTCCTGTTGTTTGGCCCGTGAAAGCTTATTGCTGATTCGCAATACAATTGTATCACCATAAACCTTAGCTGAAGAGTTTTTCTTCTTTTTAAATTCAATGGCTACACTGTAATCACAGTTATTGATATTAACTTTTTCTGGTAGTGCTTGCATATTAAAGAAATATCTTTTTATTAAGCCTCACTGTCTAGTATTTTAGCGTATTTATACAACAAGTTGGTTATTATTAGCGATAATTGTATAAAAAGTAAATATATTGTTACAAAGGTTACAATACATATGTATTCTTTGCATGGATTCAAGTTGAAAAGCTTTTTTGTTACACTGATCTTCACTGCATACCCCAAATAGACAGGATAAAACAATGGAACAGTTACGTTTAAATTTAAATTCAGACAATCAAGAACAACAGGGAAAAGAAGATAAAAAATCAGCTCTCAAAAGAATTGATGAGCTTCGTAAAGAAATAAAAAGACACAACCACCTTTATTACATTGAAAATAATACTGAAATAGATGATGCAGAATATGACAGACTCTTTAGAGAACTTAAAGAGCTTGAAAACAGATATCCTGAAAAAATAACAGATGACAGTCCTACTCAGACTGTTGGTGCAGAAATAACTAAAGAGTTTAAACCCATAGAACATAAAGTAAGACTTTATTCTTTAAGTAATGCAACATCTGAAGAAGACCTGATAAAGTGGGAAGAAAGGATAAGAAAGAATCTCAAAGTTGATAAAAATAGCCCTTTAGAGTATGTTTGTGAACTCAAGATAGACGGAATAGCTATTGCCCTTTCCTATGAATCTGGAAAACTTATAACAGGAGCCACAAGGGGCGACGGTAAAACAGGTGAAGACATAACACCTAACATCAGAACAATTAAGTCTATACCTGCTAAAATTGACATCGACTCGCTGGAAGTCAGAGGTGAAGTCTATATGCCCAGATCAGAGTTTGAAAAACTTAATAAACAGAGAGAAAAAGAAAATAAACCACTCTTTGCTAATCCCAGAAACGCTGCTGGCGGATCACTCCGGCATCTGAACCCTGAAATAACAAGAAATAGAAATCTTGAGATGTTTGTATACTCAGGCATAATGCCTGATGAAGTTGAACAAGAAATTCATACCCATTATGAAATGCTACTAGAACTCAAAACAATGGGCTTTAAGGTAAACCCTGACTTTAAAAAAGTCAATAACATTGAAGAAGTTATAGAATATTGCAGGGCATGGGAAGATAAAAGAAACAACCTTGACTATGCTACAGATGGAGTGGTGATTAAAGTTAACCAGTTTGAGCTTCAGGAAAAGCTTGGCTTTACTTCTCACAGCCCCAGGTGGGCTATAGCTTATAAATACCCCGAAGAAACCGCTATAACAACCCTCAAACAAATTGAACTGAATGTTACCAGAACAGGCGCTATAGTTCCAGTAGCTATCTTAGAACCTGTTCAGCTGGCAGGGTCAGTTGTAAAAAGAGCTTCACTTCATAATGCTGACGAAATTGCACGCCTTGACGTCAGAGAAGGAGATAAAGTCGTTGTCAAAAAAGCTGCTGAAATTATACCTAAAGTCGTAAGAGTCGAAAGCCATGCGGCTGATTCTGTAACGTTCCGGTTCCCTGACAGGTGCCCTGGGTGCGGAAGCAAAACAATCAGGCACAATGATGATGTTAACTATTATTGCTCGGAACCGAAAAAATGTACCAGTGTGCTTAAAGAATGGCTTGCATACTGGGTTAGCAAAGATGCCATGGATATAGATGGCGTTGGAGAAAAGCTTATCAATACATTTGTTGACCGGGGGCTGGTTCATTCACCGTCTGACATCTATGAAATCAATTATGATAACCTTGCTAAACTTGATAGAATGAAAGATAAAAGTATTAATAACATACTTAATGCCATTGAAGATAGTAAAAACAGAGGTTTCTCACGATTAATTGCAGCACTGGGCATAAAGTTTGTCGGCAAAGAAACTGCTGAACTGCTTGCATCCAAGTTCAACTCTATTGATGAACTTCAAAAAGCTACAGAACAAGAAATATACTCCATTGAGGGTATAGGTGAAAAGATTGCAAGAAGCATCGTAGAATACTTTCATGACGAAGAAAACAAGACACTAATTGGAAAACTCGGTGATCTCGGCCTGCCACTAAAAAACGATGGACAAAAACAGGCAATAAGTAATAAAATATTATCAGATAAAACATTTGTTTTTACAGGAAAATTAACTACCATCAACCGCTCTGAGGTAAAAGATATGGTCAAAAACCTCGGCGGAAAGGTGTTATCAAGCATCAGCAGTAAAACAGATTTCCTTGTCGCTGGCGAAAACCCCGGCTCAAAATTTGATAAAGCACAAAATCTTGGGGTTAAAGTGCTTACAGAAGAAGAATTTTGTGCTATGATAAATAACCCGGAATTAAAGGCTACCGATGAATAAGAAAGATTTAAAAGTATACAATGTAAACGGCTTTGGTGGATTATTAATCCTTTTGTTTCTTGTGGTAACAATATTAGCCATATTTGTAGCGTTCCCTATCTGGGCTATTCGTGAAACATGGAATTTTGCTGTAGGCTATTACTTTGGTGGGCCTACAATAGTTCTATTTCAGGCCTTTCTTATCTGGCTGGCAGGCATCTTAACCCTGTATGCTATACTTAGAAACTTTATATCTATTAACTTTCAGACTGTCGAAGCAACCAGCAATGATCCTGAACTCAGAGAATTTCTTGATGAAATGCAGGATAAAGACCAGATATCAGAAGAAGACGTCAAACGTTTTGAAGACCTGATCAAAACCAGAGATCAGAATAACGAAACTCTTTAACTGAAAACCGCTTATAATAAACGATTCTCATTAGAGTCCAGTTTTTGGACTCCGGTAATGTTATTGAAGGTTAGTATTCTGAACTTTTGAGTCATCTGAGCACAGCGAAGGATCTATCAAATGTTTATTCTGGATTGCCACGTCGGACCAAAAGCCCTCTTCGCAATGATAATAGCTTATTGAATGCCTGAATTAGCCCGAAATAAAACTCTCACCGGAGCGAACTAAGTTCGCTCCGGTAGTTTTGCTGAATATTAGCCTGTTATGGTTTCTTTAATACTGCTATAATAAACATTTTGGGTAAAAATTCTTTAAACCTGAATCAACTAGCTTCTTCAAGCCAGAATGACAGGTTATGCATTTTTTAAAAAAAAGGGTATAAGAGCTTGATTTAAGGTTTATAGATAATGATTGATCAGAAAACTAAATTTGTTCCGGTGGACCGTCGTAGAAGTCAAAATTCCAGTGACCACCGTCAAAGTTTATTTTTGAAGGCAGGCCATAACTATTATTTGTTTCAACTGCAACATCCACTTCATTAATGCTAGATTTGTTACTTGAGATGTTACCGGTAGTGCCTGTTATTTCAAGGGTGTGAATATAATTATTATCAATAATTGATCCTTGGTCACTCGTTTTATCCTTTTGTATCACTATTACATGATTCCCAACACTTAAGGCAATGCTATGAATTCCTGTCGCATCACCACCATAATTTTTAGATAGGGGATCCTCAGATTCATATCTATCCCCTTTACCAAAAACCATCTCAATAGGCACATCCTGACCAGGGTATTCATCCTTATGGGCTGCAATAAGCTTTTCTATAGCTGCTATCACCGTATCAGTCATACCGTTTGAGCCTGTCGTATCAAAGACAGTGTTCAGCTTGTCTATCTGTGAAGATGAAAGCATTATATCCTGCCCGCCTATTGTAAGATTAACTGAGCCGTCAGGGTTTTGTGTAATTTCACCGCTACCGGGTATCACAGGATCAGTTGGAATTACATAAGGATCCTCTCCTCCGGGTGTTTCACCAGGAAGAGAACCAGGGTCAGACGGACTGCTAGCAACATCTCCAAATGGTTTAAAGTTTTTATACTCTTCTGTTGACAGGCCAAACATTGACCTTACATTATCACCAAGCAATGTTAGTGATAAAATACCTGCAATAACAACCAGGGCAAAAATTACGCCAAATTCAACAAGATTTTGTCCCTTCTCTTTCATAGTTTTACCCTCTCTATCTTTACTAATTTTAAAATAGATTAATAAGGTTCATAAACATTTAAATACCTGAAAGCATCTACAGCAAAAGCACTTGAAACACATTTATAAAAAAATTAACTTAATGAGGTATTAAATTATGCATTCACTATATTCTATAATCGGTAAATTTATAACTATATTTATTGAAAAAATAACTATTTTAATAAAAATTTACGTTCTGACGCTTATTTTGGTAAGTAAAAAAATCAAGCTCTTATTTATAAAATACTTAACTTTAGAGATATTAAATTATGAGTTCACTAAAACATCTGTTGTAAGATTGTGATAGGATTTTTTATGTTAATTTGTAAGATATCGCCTTTGAATCTTTTTATCAGGCACTATAACTGTCTTCAATACACATAAAAAATAATGCAATTAAAAGAATTCATTAATATTATAGCAAAAAACAGGCTATATATAGTTTTTACAACTATCACTACTGTGATTATAGTTCAAATATTAACTTTTTTTCAGGTTCCAGAATATAAGTCTGTTGCTCTGTTACTGGTTGAGAGTATAACTAATACATATATGTTGTATTCGCCTGATAAAAATAATATCCATAAACTGGTCATTAGGCCTGTAAAACATAGCTATACAGGACACACAATTGATGCTGCCATTCTGAATTCAAAGTTTGTAGAAAATAAATTGTATAAATACTGCAATTTAAATTATAGCGAGGCTGAATTTCGTCGTAATCTCGAAGTGCAGGGTTATGGCTTACCATATATTGCAGTTCGATACAAAGCTAGATCTCCTGAAGAGATTTTGCATGTTATTGAAAACCTGAAAATAGTCTATTTTAACATCCTGACTGATTATTATCTCGATTATCAAAAGAAAAACAAATCTATAATTGAAAAAGAAATTGCTATAACCAGAAAAGAACAGGATACAGGTTTTTTAAATGTCAAAAACAAAGAACAGGAATACTATTTAATAGACCCTGAAACCCACCTAAAAGAAGATTATAGTAAGCTTAATTATTTTAAATTACAATTAGAAGGCAATGAACAGAACCATAATAGTGCTATTAGCAGATATAACAAAATTATTGAAGTATTAAAAGTTGTCAATATAGATCAGGCAATTTATTTATCTTTTATATCTGAAAATTTGCCTTATATTTTAAAGAGTCTTGAAATATCTATGTTGAAAATATCTCTTATAAAACTTCAATCCAGATATACAAACAATCATAATCAGGTTATTGAGACAAAAAATCGTATTGATAAACTTGAAAAATCTTTGTATGAAGAGTATAAAGGCCTTAAAAAGTTTAAAAAGTCAGGTCAGAAAGATTCTTTGCCGGCATTGTTTTCTCCGGCAAAACTGCAACTTACCATTGAATTAATAAAGACCCGGCTTGAAATCATTGAATCGCTTACAAAAATTGAGTTTTATAGCATGCTGTCGGAAAATACCCTGACTGATCTGCTAAATAATATTGATAAAAGACATGAAATTACTAAATTGCAGAGGGAATCAGATTTAGTAAGTGCCAAACTTCTTATCCTGCTGAATATTCTAACCGCTCAGGATCTTGATATTGGCCGTCAAAAAGCCAGATATCTTATTTATGAACTTGAAGAACCTTTTATTAAAAAGATTAAACCCAATTATTCCGGTAATTTTCTTTATGCTTTGTTGCTGGGGCTTTTGTTAGGATGTTTGCAGGCAGTGGTTTATGAAAAAATTTTAATGATTTAAGTTTCATTTAAAGCTGATGGCGATTTAAAAGAATATCATGGGCAAGTATAATGGCATTGGTCATTGATTTTTCACATGCAACAAACTTTCCGGCAATGTTATAGGCGGTGCCGTGACAGGGAGAAGTTCTTACAACAGGCAAACCAGCAGTTACGTTTACGAGATTTTCGCCAGCATACATCTTTAATGGTATCAAGCCCTGATCATGATACAGTGAAATAACACAATCATAATCTTTTGCAGTTTTCCAGAAGCTATCAGCTGAATATGGGCCGCTAATATTGACTCCTGTATCAATTAATTCTTGCACTGCCGGTATAATTATATCCTGTTCTTCTCTGCCGATGCTTCCACATTCACCAGCGTGGGGGTTCAGGGCACAAATAGCCAGTGATGGTTGAATAAAATTCAGGTCTCTTTTTAAATTTATGTTGAGAGCAATAACATTTTCGACTATAAAATCTTTGTTAATCTTTTCTGATACTTCTTTAAGAGGTATATGTCTTGTTAAAAGTAGTAAATTAATGTTTTCTGAGACAAATAACATCTGGGCATTAGCACCTGGGAAAGCCTCCTGAAGTATTTCAGTGTGTCCACAACATTTATAACCGGCCATTTCAAGTGCTTTTTTTGAGAGTGGTGCTGTAATAATGGCATCAATTTCCTGTTTTTTTGCCAGTTCTATAGCATTTTTCAGTGAGGCATAAGCTACTTTTCCGCTGATAGCTGATGGGGCACCATAGTTAATTTCTATTCTGTTAATCTTAAGTTCAGGTTCATAAAACCGAACGCTACTATGAAGCTTGATACCTGAATATTTTTGAACTTCTTCAAAGACATACTCTGGTCCAGATATACAAATGTCAACATCTTCAGGCAAAACCTCGACATCTAAAGACTTTAAAATAACCTCGGGGCCGATACCATTAATATCGCCAGGAGTTAAGCACAGTCTAAATTTCTTATTCGTTTGATTTATCTTCTTCATCAAGTTCATTAAGGTAATTTAATATGTTAACCAGGGTTTTTGGGGTTCCAAGATTACCTGATTTTGTAACTATAAATTGGGCTTTCTGATCCATGCACAGCGGAATTGCATGATCTACCTCGTCAATCAGTTGAAGGTGTACACTATTAACTGCTTTACAGCAAGCATTAGCAGTTTCTCCTCCGACAAGAATCAGTTTAACTTGAATTTCAGCCACAACTTTTGCTGTAAAATCTGCCAGATTGCTCAATATAATCTGAGACAGTCTTGAGGGCTTAATATTTCTGGCTTCTGCCAGTTCGAGTGCTTCTTGAATGCTGTTTTCAGAGGGTGCAGCATAAATAACAACATTTTTATCATCTTTTAAATCATTGATAGTTTCTTCTACTCTGGATGATTCAAGCCCATCAATAAGCTGTGAAGCTGTAAGATTAATAAATTTGAGTTTGTGTTTGTCTGTATGATCTTGCAAGATGTTAACTTGAGACCTTGTTAAAGCTGTTCCGCTGCCTATAACCATCAGGTTAGGATAATCAGGAACAGTTTTAATGATATGTTGATACTTGCCATCAGCAAGCCAGGACTTTGTCAGGGCAGTTGCAAGTCCGGCTGATCCACAGGGTAAGATCTTATGATGAACAGCAGTCTTTTCTAAAGCCAGTATTATCTGTTCAAGATCAATATTACTTACTGCATCAACAACAATTAAACGTTTTTTCTTTTTGATAAGTTCTTGAAGCTCAATTAAAATAGGCCCTGCACCTCTCATAACAGTCATAAGGCTTATATAGCCAATCATTTCAGGGTCTTCGCACTGGTTGGAGAGAAGGGTCATAATATGAGACAGATAAATTGGTGAGTTAGGATCCCTTGCTACTTCTGTTCTTTCAAGAGGGACACCCCTTAAAAGATGGTAACCACCTACTGTTGTTCTACCCTCATCAGGAAAAGCAGGTACTATAAGTGCAGCATCCATACCCTGATCTTCTAAAAGTGCCAGAGATTCAGCTGCAATATTACCTCTCATTGTTGAATCTATTTTTTTATAAATGAAATCTACTTTGAGGTTGGTTTTTAAAGCATGAGCAGAAAGCTTTACCTGTTCTGCAGCTTCTTCAGGAGCTAATAATCTTGATTCAGTATTTATTGCCCATGCTACAGTGTTGTGACATCCTTCTGGAATGCTTTCGTGATCAAGCAAAATCTGTGTATTACAACCTCTGAGCAGAAACTGTAATGCTGTATCATTTGCGCCTGTTAGATCGTCAGCGATAATTCCTATTGTGCTAATTTTTAAAGCCATAATATTTGGTCACTATGTTTGCTTTTTACCCAGTAATTGTAGCCTGTCGCAGAGAACATAGTGATTTATCCTTTTATTGCCTTCAGAATCAGTCCAGTGGTTAAATTCTAATCTGCCTTCAATACCTATAAGGCTTCCTTTTCTGACGTATTCACCGGCTACTTCGGCGTTTCGTCCCCAGAGTTCTATTTTAAACCAGTCTGTTTTGTCTGCATCTTTCTGGCGACGGTTCACTGCAATGGACAATGTGGTTTTCACATTTCCGGATTCAAAATATTTCATTTCCGGATCCTGGCCAACATGTCCTACTACGACAACTGAATTTATCATACAATAAAATCCTATTTTTAAAATACTACTTCAATCTCATTTAAAAAGTCTGCACAATCTTCGGGTATGGTAACATTAATAAACATTCCTGTACATAGTTCAAATCCCGCTGATATAGTGAGTTTTGGCAGGATCTCTATGTGCCAGTGGAAATGCTCATCACAGGCTACATTAAGGGGGGCTGTGTGAATAAAGCAGTTGTAAGGCGGGTTACTCAGGCTCTCAGAAAGTTTATAAAATACGGCTTTCCAGACTTCTGCCAGAGATGTAAGCTGAAAGATTTCCATCTCTTCAAATCTTGCAGAATGAAATCGGGGCATAATCACTAATTCAAAAGGGCTTCTTGCAGCATAAGGTACAAAAGCCACAAAATAAGAATTTTTAAAGATGATACGTTGTTGTTTATTCAGCTCTTTTTCTATCTCATCACACCATACACATCGGTTATGTTTTTTATAGTAAGCTTTAGACCCTTCAAGCTCTTCAGTAATTACAGGCGGTACAAGTGGAACAGCTATAATTTGGCTGTGAGGATGCTCAAGACTTGCCCCTGCAAGGGCACCGTTGTTTCGAAAAATACTTATGTATTGAATTTCTGGTACTTTTGATATGGCGTTATACCTATCCTGATATGCTTTCAGAACCCTGATGTTTTGCGAAAGACTCATGGTTGAAGGGTTAAGAGAATGATTGTTAGTTTCAATAATTACTTCAGCTATGCCTTTAGCATAACTAAAAACTTCTAAACAGTCATTATTATTAATAATAAATGGTTGATTCAGATTAACAGCAGCATATTTATTATTTACTACCCTCAACAGCCAGCCAGGAGTATCAGGTAGTGAATCATCCAGTCTTATTGAATAAACTTCAGGCGGTGTTGTTTCTTCATTTCCCCAGCAAAAAAAGCATTGCTCATCGTGTTCTGGCAGTGATTCATATAATTTTTCAATACGGGCTTGCTCGGGTCTTTTTGCCCTCTCTGTTGCTATTATAACCAATCGTCGTGTTACAGGGTTTTGCCTCATTTCAGGCATTGTTTGCTCCAGAATAGACTAGATTATCTTGATTAAGAATACTTTATAAATACTTATGCTTTTATTGTGCCGGTTAGAGGCTATTTTAACATATTTAAATACCTGAAAAAAAACTGGCAACTTAGCAGAAACCTTCACCGGTTTAAAAAATGATTGTTTAATACCTGTATTCTGCATCATAATTTAGAATATCAGCTAAAATATTCTGGTATTAACCAATATACTTAACAAAAAGGGTTTTAAACTTATATTTATTTTTCTTAAAACGACTGTGTTTCAATCAAAAATTATTTCTATGATATATTGTTTTTATCCTGGATTATTAGTAAAACCTGGTTTTTGAGCTATAAACCCTTTAATAAAGATAATTTAATCTGGTAACAGGTAATAAACAATACCTTAACAGGATTTATTATGGACAAAAAACACTCTTCAAAAATAAAAGTCTTGCTTGTTGAAGATCATGCCCTTATGAGAGTAGGCATGAAACATTCTCTGTCTATTGATGATGCAATAGAAGTTGTTGGAGAAGCTGAAAATGGTCGCATATGTCTTGAAATGACAGAAAAATTGCACCCGGATGTAATACTTATGGACATTGGGCTGCCTGTAATGGATGGTGTAAAGGCTACAAAAGCTGTCAAAGAAAGATTTCCTGATATTAAAGTTATTATTTTAACTATTAAAGAAGAAGATAAGGATGTTTTTGCTGCTCTGAAAGCAGGAGCAGATGCTTATTGCCTGAAAGATATTCCACCTGAGAAGCTTGTTATTGCTATTAAAACAGTTTTTGATGGCATTGCCTGGCTGGATCCTGCAATTGCTGACAGGGTTCTCAGAAATGTCAGAATTAAAGACAACCTGAATATAGATACAGAAAATAATACAGCCGAACAATATGGACTAACAACCAGAGAAATAGATGTATTAAGCCTTGTAGTAGAAGGACTCAGCAATCAGGAAATAGCTTCCAGGCTTAATATAGCTGAAACGACAGTTAAAACGCACATCCGTAATATCCTTCAAAAACTATCAGTAGATGATAGAACTCAAGCAGCCATCAGAGCTCTTAAAGATGGCCTTATTTAAGGGCATTTAAGTTTTTAAAACCTGAAGAAATTTGTTTTTAATAATGCATGTTTTTAAAAATTTATGAAGTCAATATACCCGTTATGGCAGCCATTCAGCGAGTGTAAAGATTTGTAAAGGCATGCAAATCGCAGGGTTGCACCTAACTATAGTTAGTAGTAAGATAGAAATATCCCAAGGGCATTACTAACAAAAGTTAGTATCCCCGATATAAACGAAAACCCCTATACCGAAAATCGGTATCCCTATTTACTCTCTCGGGTGAGGTTTTGATAGATCAAGAGCCAGAAGGCTCTTTTTTTTATGCAAAAAAAAGCCTGATATTCAGGCTAAAGTTCCTTATGGCACTAGTAGTAGTTGAGTAATATTATTTAATAGAAACAAGTTTTGATTTATTGTTTATTTGAGATTGTTTATGCTGGCTTTTTAGTGTTTTAATTCTTTTTAAGACATACTGGGCGTTTCTAGAAGTCGGTTTGAGTTCAAGATATTTCTTATAAGCTCTTATAGATTCAACAGGCTGATTTGCCTTATCCAGTGCTACACCTAAACCCAGAAAGCCTCTGGCATAAACCGGGTTAAGCTCAACCAGTTTTTTAAAGCAATCAACAGCAGCTTTTATAAGCCCTACACGCATATAAGTACTGCCAAGGTTGTTATAGGCAGACACATATGTTTCATCTTTTTCTAAAATCTTTTTATATGTTCTAATTGCATTATCAAGTTCATTATTGAATTCAAAGGCCAGTGCTAGGCCAAAATAGGCTTCAAGGTAGTCATGATCAATTTTTATTGCTCTTTTATAAGATTTAATAGCTTTTAATATATCACCTATTTCATAAAAACAGTTTGCCAGCTGATAATGCAGAGTTTTATCAAACGGAGAAATGCATTTTGCCCTGCCAAACTCTTCTATAGATCCTTTAAGGTGGCCTACACGTTTGTAAGCGATTGCCAGGCCATAGTGAGCTTCATAATAGTCAGCTCTTAACTCGATTGCTTTTTGATATTCTTCAATAGCTTCCCATATATTATCTTTGCAGCGCAGTGCTTCGGCCATTACAAAGTGATTATAGGCTTTGCCATGTTTCTTTTGATTTGGGTTATCAACCTGATTGCAGAATTCTTTTGCCTTTTTAATTATGGAAGCTTTGATTTTAACCCCTTGCTTAATAGTCTTTTCCCCTAGTACCATAGAATTTACACCTTATGTTAATACTAATAGCCATCTCCTGTTCCCCTGTTTGTATTCATAATAGCTTTTTGTGCTATATATTAAATCAACCAGCTGGAGTAAAATCTATAATCACCCGGTTTAATTTCTCATACATCTACTGGCAGGAGTAAAACCTGCTCATACTATCAGGTTTGTACCTCCTCCAGATGGTGTATTTTTGTGATTAATTTATGGAACCTCTGATTAATTAAGAAATTACTGATTCCAGCAAAAATAGGGAGGGGGTTAAAAAGTTTTCGATTTTTAAAAATCTGTCTTTGTGGTTATGCATCAGTTTTAAAGTATTTACAGTGTTTCAGGTGTCTAAACTTTACCTCTCTACAAGATTCTGATAGAGTAAGCATTGTCTGGATTTTCAGATTGTATTAGAAGGACAAAAAACCCATTAATTGAAAGTCAGATTTAACAAAATAGAATCGTCTAATAAACGGATTTTACTAAAATGAACATTAAAATAGCTTCACTGGATTTTGACGGTACGCTGAGGTTTAATAACCTTGAAAAAGACTGTATTGATTTGCTGAAATCTTTACCATCCAATATTATTAGTGTTATTAATACCGGACGTGGCATAGCACTGGTCAAAGAGAAAGTTAAAACATATTTCCCTGATGACTATGAGCTGTTTATGGGGGCTATGCGGTTTTTTATCTGTAATAATGGTACTGATATTTATTACCATAATGGCAATGATTACGTGACTTTGAAGGAATGGTCAGACCACCTGCAAGACCAGTGGAATAGATCTCTTTTACTGGAACGTTTAACTCCTCTGGCAGAAGAGTTAATGCTTGACCTGTATCCTGAAGTTTATAACTTTAAGCTGTTATACTACTTTCACAGGAAGAGCTTTGAAGAAGCAGGAGAGGTTATTCAGAAATTGCAGCAAGCAGTTTCAGATCAGAATATAAAGATAATCCATGCTCAATCTTCTCAGACACCACCACCAGGGCTTCTAAAGTTTGTTTGCGAGATATTTCCACTGAAAGCAGGTAAAGGTAATGCCCTTATTTTCCTGAAAGATTATCTGGAAAACCAGGGAGATACTGTTGAAGCCATTGCATGCTTTGGTGATGATCGAAATGATATTCAGACTATTGTTGATATGCCCGGGCAATATGAATGGTGGTATGGTTGCCTTGTAGGTAACAGCACCGACTGGATTATATCAAGGGCAAAAGAAGCAATGCCTTTTGTTAAAGGCAAAATAATTATAGCCCCTCCTGAATATCCCGGGCCAGAGGGCATTAAGTGGATTATGCAAAAATTAAACTGGCTCTGAATTCAGGTTAATATTTTTCTTCAACAAGCACCACAGAAACAACCTTCGATGTAAATAAAACTCGAAAACCCCTTTACTTAAGCAAAACAATTTAGTATTTTAATAATTAATACATATAATTAGCTTTTTACCATATAAAAATGCATTCAACAGAGAACATCAAAATGCAAGCTACTGGATGTTTTGTATGGTTAAGTCAGTCAGGATGGCTTCAATGATTATCTGAAACATGGTATTGTTGAATGTAACTTATTTTAAATAATCATTAAAGCAAAATAGTTTTAATGTTATCAGGGAAAAGCCAGTAAAAATTATGTTATTAGCAACAGATCTTGATGGAACACTTGTATTAGGAGAAAAAGAGGTCATCAGTGAGCTTTTTTCTCTCTTTAAAGACTATGATATAAGTGTTGTATTCGTTACAGGACGTGACATAAAGAACTTTAGAAAGCTTTCAAGGCTGTTTTACAGACAAAATAAGATGAAACTGGTTTATCCTGATTATCTTGTAACCCTCAATGGAGCCAAAGTATACCGCAGAAGAAAGTCATATCTTGTACCTTTAAAGAAATACTGGGTTGATAGAAGCTGGTTCAGACAAATTTCAAAAGGCTGGGATAGAAAAGCATGCCGTGAAGCTATCATAAAAACTGCTGAAAAGCTACGCTTTGGTGATGATTATCCTTCAGTGGTAAGTGTAAGGTATAAACCAAGTCGTTATTATTATGAATGTATAATTTATTATAAGATGCTAGATGAAATAAAAACCACTCTGGAACAAGAATGCAAGATAAATAACACTAAAGTTAATGTTATATTTGATTATATACAGAAAGAATATGTTGATATGGGCCTTGCGGTTCTTGATTCTATAGATAAGAAAAAAGCTGAATATGTTAGAGCAATGCGAGATGAAACTGGTGGAGTATACGTAATGATGCCGTCTTCTTCTAATAAAGCACTGGCCGTTGACTTTATAAGAAAGAAAATGGGGTTAGAAAAGTCAGAAGTTATAGTGGCAGGCGATGGCGGTAATGATTTTCATATGTTAACCTGCGGTTTCAGGTCAATAGTGGTTAATAACGCTCATCCCCTTTTGTTACGCAAAAATCTTGACCTGTTACCGGAAAAACAGAAAAACAACCTGATTTTTACAAAATCAGATGGTGCAGCAGGCCTCCTTGAAGGTATAAAAATAATTTTAAATCAGTCCTTCCCTCATGGCAGTGACGGCAGCTTGGGTTCTGTCATCAACGCATAGCTTTTGAAGAATACTGTGGACATGGGCTTTTGCTGTAGCCCTTGTAATAAAAAGACGTTCTGCTATTTGTGGGTTTGAAAGCCCATCTACAATAAGTTTTAAGACCTCAAGTTCTCTCTCTGTTAGAAGTTTAGCCAGATCTGAACGGGTTTTTTGAGGTTCAACTTTCTCTTCAATATTTTTTGATAAGCTGTTTTTGTTAATAGCATTGAGAACAGTTCTTGCAATAGCAGGATCAAGCCAGGCTGTACCTTCATTAACAGCTTTAATAGCAGATGTTAGCTGCTCAGGAGAAGCACCTTTCATACAGTATGCATCAGCCCCGGCGCCAAGTGCGGCAAAAACGTCATCTTCACTATCTCTTGAAGTAAAAACTAGTATTCTTGAAGGTAAATTGCTTTCCTTGATCTTTTGAGTTGCCTCAATGCCATCTATAACAGGCAAACCAATATCCATAAGTATGACATCAGGTTTAAGTTCTTTTGCTTTTTTGACACCTTCTTCGCCATCTTCTGCTTCACCGATTAGTTCAATGTTTTCGGCTTTTTCAAGAACAAGTTGTAAACCCATTCTGGTCATTGTATGGTCTTCAACGAGTAGAACCCTTATTGTTTTTCTATCTTCACTCATTATTTTCCTCTATCTATTTAACGGGAATAGTAAACCCGAAGGTTGAACCGATATTTTCTTTGCTTGTAGCCCATACCTTACCGCCATGAGCTTCAATTATTTGCCTTGAAAGATATAAGCCTAAGCCGGTGCCGGTAGAACGTTGTTTGGAAGTGCCCTGAGAGAATCTTTGAAATAGGTTTTTCAGGTCAGTTTCAGGTATGCCCCGGCCTGTGTCAGTCACGCTTATAGTGATTAAATGTTCATCAGATTCAGCTTTTATAGTAATTTTTCTTTCTGCTGGTGTATAATTTATAGCATTTCCGAGATAGTTTGCCAACACCCGCCTTAATTCTTTTTTATCTGCGGTGATAGAAATATCAGTATCAGGTAAATCTATTTCAATGGAGAGGTTTTTCTTACTCAAAAGAGAAGTTATTTCTTCTATGCAAGAAAATATAAGTTCTTTTACATTGAAAGTATCTTTTATAAGGCACAGTTCACCTGCTTCATACTTATAAACTTCAAGCAGTGCATTGACAAGACCGAGCATATCTTTGTTACTGATGCGCATTGTGTCGAGCAGCTTACACTGGCGTTCTGATAATTCGCCAAGGGTGCCGTCAAGAAAGAAATTCAGGGTTTGTATTGCAGCCAAAAGAGGGGTTCTCAGGTCGTGAGTAAGGGTAGCTATAAAGTCTTCACGCAATCTTTCATTTTCTTTTTGGGCGGTAATATCTCTTACTACGACGACATAATCGTGTGCAATTTCTTCTTCTTCTCCATAAATAGGGGCTATGCTTAATTCAACAGGTATATTTTTATTATATGTTGAATTATAGATGATACAGTTGCTATCAATAATTGAGTCGGTAGTTATTTTTCCGTCATAAAAGCAGGTATTGTTACATTTTATTATATCAGTAAGTTTTTTATTAAGTATATCCTGAATATTGCTGCCTTTTAGATTTACTATGGCCGGGTTCGCAGATGTAATAAGCATTTGCTGGCTAAGTGTTAGAATTCCATCTGCTGAAGATTTAATAATAGCATTAAGTTCTGCATTAGCGTATGTCAGGCTTAGTGTACGTTCTTTGACGGTATCTTCAAGCTGTTCGCTGTAATTTTTTAGTTCTGTTTGTGCCTGATTAAGTTCAATGATTTTGCTTTCGAGATTTTCAATTAAGTCAGTTCTCTCGAAAGCATTGTCAATAGTGATTTTAAGATCTTCGTTATCCCAGGGCTTTTCAACGTATTTGTATATGCCAATTTCATTTATAGCTTTTATAGCATTTTCTTTGTCAGCATAGCCTGTTAAGAGTATTAATGTTGCCAGTGGATAAAGGCTTTTTACGTTTTTTAGAAACTCAATGCCATTCATTTCAGGCATTAAGAAATCAGAAATGGCCAGCTTCACAGGTATTTCTCTAATTGCGTTCAGTGCTTCAGCAGGAGAGGTGAAAGCAATTACTTCATAATCTGTTTCTAGAAGCAAATAGTTTTTGATACTTGCAATAACCATTTCTTCATCATCGACCAGGACCAATTTTTGTTTGTTTATGTCTGAATTCATTGTTTAATGTGCCTTTAATTGTACCTTTAAGATATTTTATTCAGCTGGTATCCCTTTAAACTTAACTTTAGGCTTGATACCTTCAATTAAAAAGCTTTCTATTTTGGCTTCAGGTATAAATTTATTAGTATAAAGGCTGAATTCAGTGGGATATATACCTACTGGTTTGACATTTCCATATTCATCTCTTATTTTGTTTAAAGTTGCTTCGTATTTTATAATATAGGGGCCAATAACAGCCTTTTCTGAAAACGGCCATCCTTTAAAATCAACAATTTCAGGGCATTCAATGACTGTATTGACTCTAAAAATTGATACCCCGGAATAGTCTTCACTGAGTTCTCCAAGGGTGCTTCCTATAAGACTTTTGCCACTGTCTAAAAGAAACCGGGAGCTGGTTGTTTTAATTGTTCTTATGGGTCTGGTCTTTTTATTTTTTAAAAAGACTGTTATATATAGAATTGGAATATCGTTACGGTCATAAACAATATATTGCTGGTCTACTTCTTTGATTGTATAACCTATTTCTTTTGCTTCATCTCTAAAATCTTTTAGAGGTTTTCCAACTTTAGCTATGCCTATTGAATCTTTTGTTATTAAAAGATTTTCTGGTGTTTTAGCAAAAGCAATAGAGGTGCTGAATACCAGCAAAAAGCCTGTTAAAAGTAAAATTGCTCTATTGAATAGTGTGTACATATTGTTAATCCTTTAAATGAGATAAACTGAATAACCCGTGAAGTAAAAATACATTAAAATTTATTAATACTGGGATAAATATTGATTAAAAAAAATCAATAGTTGTCGATAACAATTATATTATACAACAATCATTTTGATGTGTTACAGGGTAATAGTAGTGGTATACAGGAGTATTGAGATGTTCTTAAGAATTAATATAATTTTAATGAGCTTTGTAGTATTAATTGCTATGCTAATAACAGGGGCTGTTTCAGTTGCAGAGGCTTCAGATTATGCCCGCTGGTCAAATGATAACATGCCTCTCAAGGTTTATATTCAGCGACAATCAAATATAAATGGGTTTCAGAATTCTTATCCTGTTGATGTTGCAAGGGCTTTTAAAGAATGGAAAACAGCAACCCGCAATAAAGTTGATTTTAAAGTTATAAATAATCCTGATGATGCAGATATTCAAGTTTTATGGGTTGGCCAACTCAAGAAACAGGATCTTTATGAATCGGCAAAAGGCCATGGCTATGTCTGGGGTGTTACTAAACTGGGCAATCCTACTGTTATTTATCTTGTAACTACGCATCCTTTGAATAATAATCAGCCTTTATCAAGTCAGGTTATTTATATGATAGCTTTACACGAAATAGGGCATGCCCTTGGCCTCTGGTGGCACACAAGTTCGCCAGAAGATATTATGTATCCAGATTTTATCGTTCCATCTTCAACAGTCAATGGGTCAAGGCTTATAGCCAACAAAAATCAGGGAAAACTCTCTTCCAGAGATGTTAGAAACCTGCTGGCACTTTACAATAATAATAATGTTGTTTTACTTGATAAAGTCTCACGAGGAAAGAATATTAAAATAGCTGCAAGAAACAATTCTGCACTTGGTGAGATTGAGACAACAGGAACAGCAGCAGCATCTGTAGCAACAAAATCAACTAAATTGAATGTTGACCTGGGTAGATCTCTGGCAGAACTTAAAGATAACCCCGATAGTTATGAAGCATATAATAATATTGGCCTGGTATATCTGGAAAACAATGATTTTGATAATGCTATAGCCTCTTTTAATAAAGCTATTGAGTTGAATAATCGTTATTCCAAAGCTTATTTTAACCTTGCCCTGACATTTTCCAGGCTAAAGGATTATGATAAAGCTATATCAGGTTATGAAATGTATTTAAAGCTTGAGCCCAAAGCATATAATTATGATAATGTTCAAAAAGAAATTGACAGGTTAAAGAATATTTCGAGTCATTTTTAGAAAAATGCTTTCTATTACTAAGAAAGCTACCAGATAAATGGTAGCTTTTCGTTTATATAAGACGGTGCATAGCCTGAAAACAGAAAAATCTGTTATTCTAGTTATGCATCAGTTTTTAATATTCTGAAAATCAGTCAAATAATCTGCTTACAGAAGCGTTATCGTGTATTCTAGCTATAGCTTCACCAAGCAGGCCAGCAATACTGAGTTGAGTAATTTTGCTAATAACGTTATCAGGCCTGAGAGGTATTGTATTGGTTACAATAACTTCTGTAATAGGAGAATCTTCAAGCCTTTGAATAGCTGGACCGCTGAGAACAGGGTGACAGGCACAGGCATAAACTTCTTTCGCACCGTAATTGATAAGTATTCTTGATGCTTCACAGATTGTGCCGGCAGTATCTATCATATCATCAATAAGAATGGCCGTTCTGCCAGAAACTTCACCAATAACATTCTGTACTTCAGCTACATTATGCGCACTGCGTCTTTTGTCAATAATAGCTATCGGCACATCAAGCTTCTTAGCAAAGACTCTGGTTCTTTCTACTCCGCCGGCGTCAGGGCTGACCATCACAATATCAGGAAGGTTTTTCTCTTTAACATACTTAACAAGTACTGGTGTAGAGTAAATGTGGTCAACTAAAATGTTGAAAAAACCTTGAATCTGGCCTGTATGTAGATCCATAGCAACTATTCTGTCTGGCCCGGCGGTGGTAAGGAGATCAGCTACCAGCTTGGCTGTTATTGCTTCACGCCCTGCTGTTTTTCTATCCTGCCTAGCGTAACCATAATAAGGAATTACAGCTGTGATACTTCTGGCACTTGCTCTTTTAAAAGCATCAATCATGATTAGCAATTCCATAAGGTTTTTGTTAACAGGATCACATGTTGGCTGAACGATAAAAATATCGTCTCCCCTGATGCTTTCCTGAATTTGTACGTAAATTTCTCCGTCGCTAAAGTTTTTTACAACCATTGGGCCGACGCTTGTTCCCAGATAGTCGGCAATCTCATAAGCCAGCTGTGGATTAGATCTGCCGGTAAATATTTTTACTTCGCTTCTTGCAGGTGATTTATTGTCGTCTTTAATTTGAGGTAAATGCATTTCAACTGCCACTTTTAGTTTCCTCCAATTGTTTTTTTTCAATTTGTCTAATCTTTCTGGTAACCCAGCCTTCCATGTTGGCCTGTTTTTGTCTTGCTATAGCCAGTGAACCGGCGGGTACTTCTTTTGTAATAACTGAACCTGCAGCAACATTAGCTGCTTCTTTTACGGTAACTGGTGCTACAAGCACACAATTACTACCAATTTTTACTTTATCTTCAATAATTGTAGTGTTTTTTTCTTTTGTTAGAGCATTGTAATTGGCTGTTATGGTGCCTGCACCGACATTTACTTCAGTGCCAAGTTCAGAATTGCCAATGTATGCCAGATGTGCAGCATTAGTGTTATCCCCTATTTTAGAGGTTTTTAGTTCAACAAAGTTACCAATTCGTACTTTTTTACCGAGTATAACGCCATCCCTCAGGTTAGCAAAAGGTCCTATAGAGCAATTTGCATCTGTAGCTATATTTTCAAGTTGAGACATTGAAACATTATTTTCTGGCCCTAAATCAACATTACCTTTTATACAGGTGTTTGGTCCAATTGTGCAGCCGCTTGCAATATAGTTGGTTCCTTCTATATAGCATCCAGGTAATATAGTAGTATCTTTTTCAATGACAGTTTCAGGAGAAATCCAGGTATTTACAGGATCTACAACAGTAACACCTGATGACATAAGCTCTTTAATCTTTCTATCCTTTAAGAGCTTTGCTGCCTGGGCGAGATCTACCTGTGAGTTTATGCCAAATATTTCATCTTCTTTAGCCAGCGCATGGGCATTAACCCGTAGTTCTTTATTGGTAGCCCATTCAACAATATCTGTTAAATAATATTCTCCCTGTGCGTTGTTGGTATTTAGTTCCAGAAACGCAGGCGATATTTTTGTCCATTCTATGCAGTATACACCGGTGTTAATTTCTGAAATTTTCTTTTGAGAGTCGCTTGCATCTTTCTCTTCAACTATTTTAATTACAGTGCCTTCAATACCCCTGACAATTCTGCCATAATTTGCTGGATTATCAAGGTTAGCTGACAGTATGCTCAGGTCAGATGCAGATGATATATGAGCCTCCAGAAACTTATTCAGGGTAGCTTCTCTTAATAGGGGTGTATCTCCACATAAAATCATTAAAGTGCCTTCAAAGTTAATCAGATTGCCATAAACCTGGTATACTGCGTGTCCTGTGCCCAATTGTGGCTCTTGCAGGATACATTTAATGTTTTTGTTGCACGTTTCAACAATATGGTTTTTAACTGATTCGCTCTGATGGCCGACGACGACGAATATTTCGTCTATATCCATTGTGTTTATTGCGTTTAAAACTCTCTCAATAAGCGATTTGCCCATTATTTTATGAAGCACTTTCGGATACTTTGACTTCATCCGGGTTCCTTTACCCGCAGCAAGCACAATAGCTTTTGTACTCTTATTAACCACTGGTAATTAGCGTCCTGTTATTTGCTTCTACATATTAAATTATGAAACAAAAAGGTTTTAAATACACAGATTAATAACTATTACTTAAATAATATTTACATCCCGGATGTTTGTTTAAATAGCTAAACTCCTCTAAAATTGTATCTTTTGAGCTAATAAATACTGACCAAGCAATCAGGACAGAGGTTAAGGTAAAATATATTTAATATCAAATTAACTAGCACGGAGTTATAATACAATATAGTAAAAAATATATAAAAGTTTCTTTATTATATAATAATATAAAATACTTTTTAGTAAATTATTATAAATAATTACCAAAAAGACTGCTTAAATACTTCAAAATTTTTTAAAAATATGCTATCCTGTAAAAGGTCAGGGCATATTTAAATGCGCAAAACAAGGAGAAGTGGATTGGAAACCCTATTATTGTTGACAAAAATATTTGGCATTTCCTTTACATCCGGTGTTAACCTGTATGCAACAGTGGCTCTTGTCGGGCTTGCTGTCAGGTTTAATGTGATACAAAATTTACCTGAGCAGTTACACGTTCTGGCAAACGAGTATGTCATTGGTGTAGCCCTGACAATGTATGTATGTGAGTTTTTTGCAGATAAAATACCTGCCTTTGACAGCTTCTGGGATAGCATTCATACTTTTATAAGGCCGTTTTCTGCTGCCTTTATTGCTCTTATGGCTGCAGGAGATGCTTCTATAGTTGTCAAAATAATTGCTGTACTTCTTGCAGGATCAGTTGCACTTACTACTCATACTGCAAAGGCCGGTACAAGGTTGTTGATAAACACCTCTCCTGAGCCAGTTAGCAACTCTGTAGTTAGTATTGCAGAAGATATAGGTGTATTCGTACTTGTGGCTCTTGTCTTAACGCATCCTTTTGTTGCTGCAAGCATTATGGCAGTTCTGCTATTGCTTATTATATGGCAGGGGCCCAAACTTATTGGCTTTATAATATACCTGTTTAAAGCGATTTACTGTAAGCTGTGGAGTTATGTTCCCTGTGAGAATTCAGTAAATCTTGAGATTATGCCGCATTCTTATGATGCATACCTGAATAACATTCTTGAAGGATCTGAAAGGGTTTACCTGACAATAGGAGCCGTATTTAAAGGATCAAAAAAGCGTTCAGGATATTTTGTTGTCTCTGCCCGCAGGTGTATTATACTTCACAGGTCGTGGTTCAGGGTCAGACATATTGAAGTTGATCTTCAGGATATATTAAGAATGACTTTTCAGAAAAATTTTCTTACTGACAGGCTATCGTTTACCTTTGATCCTGAAAAACAACTTATTATAACTCTTTTCAAACGCAATGACAAAAGTATTGATGAAATAAAGAACCTTTTTAAGTCTTTAGGTGTTGAAGTAGTTGAGCCTGCTTTATATCCCGGAAATACAGGTTATGAACCTGCAGGCTAAAAGCTATAAGATATACGGTGCTTAACTTAAGATTTTTTCGAATTTTAAAACCCTTGCTAAGCTAATACTTGATTATTCTAAACGTGTTTCAAATGCGTTTATTATAGTTTAAAAAATTAACCCAGCGGTCTGACTTTCAAAGCTGGTCTATCCATTCTCACTTTAAGGACATTAGCAATTTTCTCATAGCCCTGCCTGCCCATAAGTGCATAAGTGTAATTCTTTGCCTGTTCTACACCAGGTTGGTCAAATGGATCAATATTATATATTTTGCCAGCAATAGCAGTTTGTACTTCATACATAAACATAAGCTGCGCTAGATAAAACTCGTTTATTTCTGGCATTGTTATAGTTACATTGGGCCTATTATAACCAGCCAGAGTTATTGTTGTGGCGTCAGCTTCTGCATTTATCAATTCATTCATTGTTTTATTAGACATATAAGCAAGATCAGGTATACTTGAATAGGTTGCCGGTATCTTGAGCTCATTATCAAATTTTTTCACCCTGATAAAAGTAATTACTTTATCATTTGGGCCTTCATTGTAGAGTTGTATTTGAGAGTGCTGGTCGGTTGCCCCGAGTGCTTTTACCGGAGTCTGGCCTGTGTTAACCCTTTCGCCTTTCAGGTTGTTTTCTTTACCCAGAGATTCAGCCCAGAGTTGACAGTACCAGTCTGAAATATATTTTAGCCTGCTTGAATAAGGCATACAAACAGAGATTTTTTTATTTTTCTTCTGGTCAAGAAGAACATGAATAAGTGCATTCTGTGCAGCTATATTTTTATAGAGACTTCCTTCTCTTAAACTTGATGCTATTGACTGTATACCGTCAACAAGTTTTTGTATATCTATACCAACCAAGGCAAAAGGTAAAAGCCCGACAGCAGAAAACACTGAAAACCTGCCACCCACGTCATCAGGCACCGGGAAGGATTGAAAACCTTCATCCTGTACAATTTTTCTCAATACACCTTTGTTTTCATCGGTTGTGACGACGATATGATCTTTATAGCCGTCTCCGCAGGCTTCTTTAAGTTTTTCATGAAAGATAATGTACTGTGACATTGTCTCTGCAGTTGTACCAGACTTAGAAATAACGTTTATCAGAGTCTTTGATAGATCAAGTGTATTTAAGAGCCCTGTTACCTGATCCGGGTCTATATTATCAAGGAAGAAAATCCTGGGATAACCTTCCCTTTGTTCAGGTGTTAGCATATTCCAGTAAGGTTTAAGAAGGGCTTCTGTCACAGCGAGGCCTCCCAGAGCAGAACCACCTATACCAAGTACTACAACATTTTCAAATTTACCTTTTACTGAAGCAGCATATGCGTTAATAGAAGCCACCAGTGCATTGTTATCAGCCATTTTCATCCATGCTAGCCAGCGACCAGGGGTGCTTTTATTAGCCCATAGATCAATAACCCAGTCATTCATTTTATTATTATAAAGTGTAAAGGTTTTCCTTAAATCAAGACCGTTTTCCTGACCGACTATTGAGACATCAACATTTGTGTAATCAAGTTCAATCATCGCCATTGTTATACTTCCTTCTTTCTTAAATAAGTTGCATCAATGATCAAGTGATCATTATTAATTTTCAATATAAACCATTTTAACAAAATGTTTTCAGGGTGTTGAATTTTTTTTTCAATTTCAGTTAAAGTAAGGTTTTCTGGTATTTTTAATGATATTTTTTTTATAAGAATATTATAGTTCAAGCCTTTCAAACCTCTTACCATTCCATATATACAGGGCTGCTCGATTAATACCCCCTGGGAAGGTTTCAGAAACCAGTATTTTTCCTGGTCTTACTGTAACAATACCTTCCATAATACCATTGACTGCAAATATGGTATCAAAAGTATGTCTATTTTTGTTGTATGAATAAACTCTAATAGATTTAAGCAAACTGACACCACCAGAAGTGCTTATTGCAATAATATCTTTCTGAGCATCATTGTTTACATCCTGTACCATAACTGAATCAATTTCACCTGGTATCTGCTCTGAAATCCACAGGTTAACAAGTTCAGGGTCAGATGGTTGCAACACCATTATCTGACAGGCAAATTCACCCTCAGCTCCAAGCGGAATATTGTATGATACAACAGCTTCAGGCTTAAAATCGGCAGTAACATCATGTGTTTGCAGTTCAATATTTTTACTATTATTTTCTGAAAGCAGCTGATAAAAGAAAGATTGCTTGAAAGGCTCCATTAATGAGTGCTTATAGTCTGTAATATTAGCCCCACCTCTTAAAGTTGACCCGTATTTTTTCAGGTAATAGTCAATATTTTCATTATTGGATTTTTTTAACAACTCAGACAGGCGTTTTTCTTGCTCTGCTTCATCAATAATAATAAAAGCAGGGTCAGGATCTTCAGTATTATCAATCTCTTCTGGTGGGGTAAACGCTATTTCTTCTGAGTCTTCAGATATAGAATTTGTGCTTTCTTCTGATTCTAGGAATGCTTTTATTTTATCAGTTTCAAGTCTTATTGACTTCAGGTCATTTTCAATTTTATTAAAATCTATAGATTCTTCATTATAAGCTTCTTCTAAACTTTCAGACTGTATTGTTAGTTTAATATCCTCTTTAGAAAAACTAACCGGTTTATTTTCCTTTTCATCTGTAGATATTTTAGATTTTTTATCTTCTTTTAACTCTTCGGTTTCTACTTTTTCATAATCTACACTTTCTATAATCTCAACTTCTGGCTTTAATTCAGGTTTAATTTCTTTTTTAGAATGAGTTTTTTCAGTAACTTCATCCAATTTATTTTCTATTTTAGCTTTCTTTTCAGGCTTTGCGGGTTTATCAGAAACAACTTTTTCAGGTAAATGAATCCCTTTAGGATCTGCAATCTGAAATTGCAAGCTATTAATGATTTCTTTATTAACAGCTTCCTTTTTTCCAGCCTCTGTAGAGATATCTACCGAGAGATCAGGTGAAAATGTCTGCACAGATTCATAATCAAACAAAGATGACTGCTGGGCCAGAGCAGTATTTGTTAGTAATACAAATAAAAATAAGCTAAATATCGTTTTTTTCATCATATACTATAGAACGGTAACTGTTTTAGCAAGATTACGTGGCTGATCAACGTCCTTACCAAGAAATTCAGCGATATAATAGGCCAGCAATTGCAATGGTATAACATTTATTACCGGTGACAGAAGTTCATCTACATATGGAACTGTCATAATTGATTCAAATATTGATTCTACCAGTTCATCATTCTGATTGGCAACAGCTAACATTCTGGCATCCCGGGATTTAGCTTCCTGTGCGTTAGAAATGACTTTTTTATACACGACACCTGGCGTTACAATTGCCAGCACCGGCATTGTATGATCAAGCATAGCTATGGGGCCGTGCTTCATTTCACCTGCCTGATAACCCGTAGCATTTATGTAACTGATTTCTTTAAGTTTGAGAGCTCCTTCAAGGGCAACAGGAAAATTGATGCCCCTTGCTATAAAGATAAAATTTCTGTAGTTATAGTATTCACGGGCACATAGCTTGATAGATTCCTGGTTGTTAAGAACTAATTCAAGATATTTTGAAAGATCATAGAGGCCTTTTTTTAGGTCAATAAGTCTTTCAGAGCTACAGGTATTATTTTTTTCTGCCAGAAAGATTGCTATCAAATAAAAAGCGATTAGCTGAGCTATAAAAGATTTTGTCGCAGCAACAGATATCTCTATACCTGCTCTCACATGAACAATGCTATCAGCTTCACGGGCCATTGCTGAATCTATTCTATTAGTAATAACCATGACATGGGCATTATGTTCATGTGCTATTTTAATTGCAGCCCTGGTATCAGCTGTTTCTCCAGATTGTGATACAGCAATGACGAGTGTTTTATCATCAACAACACTTCTTCTGTCAATTACTTCGCTTGCCAGTTCAACTTCTACAGGCATACCTGTCAGTTCTTCAATAACATATTCTCCTACCAGCCCGGCATGATAAGATGTACCGCAGGCTATAATCTGAATACGGTTGATTTTTTCAAGTTCCTGTCCTGTAAGTTTAACATCTTCGAGAGTTACAGGCGATTCAGGTTTGACAATTCTTCCTGCAAGTACCTGTCTGACAATGCCAGGTTGTTCGTGAATTTCTTTTAACATAAAATGTTTAAAGCCCATTTTTTCAAGGGTTACAGGCTCCCAGGGTATGTAAGATACTGGTTTGAAGAGTTTCAGACCATCCAGATTAGAAATCTGGACGTGATCTGCCTTTATTTCTGCCACCTCGTCATTATCAAGGTATATTACTTTTCTTGTGCTTTCAAGCATTGCAGGAACGTCGCTTGCTACAAAGTTTTCTTCTTCGCCAAGACCGATAACAAGCGGTGTATTTCTCTTTGTTACAACAAGTTTATCAGGTTCATTTACATCTATAACGGCTACAGCAAAATCACCTTCAACCTCTTTCATTGCTTTTTGTATAGCTACAAATAGGCTACCCGTTTCTTTCTTTTTATCATCAATAAGGTGTACAAGTGTTTCAGTATCAGTATCTGATGTAAAATTGTAGCCTTTATTAAGAAGTTCGGTTTTTAATTCTTTATAGTTTTCTATAATACCGTTATGAACCAGTGCTATTGATTGATCCATACTTGTGTGTGGATGAGCATTGATTTCATTAGGGATACCATGAGTTGCCCAGCGTGTATGCCCAATACCTAGAGAACTTTCCTGTTTATCCTGTGCATGTTCAGACAGCATAGATTTTAATTTTTCCAGTTTGCCTGCTGCTTTAAAGGTATGAATTGAGCCTTTAAGGTACAGGGCAAGGCCTGCCGAGTCATAACCTCTGTATTCAAGCCTGCTCAGGCCGTGAATCAGAATAGGTATAGCCTGTTTTTTACCAATATATCCAACAATGCCGCACACAATAATTTCTCCCTATATGCTATAAAACGCTATAATATGAAATTTATTACTATACAATAACAGGATCATTTTACATACCATTATAGTACGATCTCAAAAAATACTTAACGCTTTTCTTGTTTTAAATCTGAAAATCACAGTATACATCAATTGTTTTCAGGTTTTCTTTTTTCATAAAAAATAATCTAAATAATCATATCAGAAGATTGTTAAAGGTATTTTAAGTTTATAAAGTTCAATCACAACAAACTGTTAAAAATGAAAGAGCCCTCTGTAAAGGAATTTACAGGTATTATATTAAGTGTATGATATGTGAGATATAAATTTTTTTGAGATGTAAAAAGTATTCTCATCAAATAAAAAAATTTTATGGTTTAATTAAAAAGATCAGTGCATAACTTAAAAAGTTTTCGATTTTCAAAACCCAAATCCCGCCCACCCTAAAGGAAGGCAAGGTGTCTCACTTTCAGGCTGCGCATGTTCGTTCAACTTATATCTTCACTTTTAAAATTTTTGAAAATCGAAACCATAAAAATCTATCATTCTGGTTATGCAATTAGTCTTTAAGAAAGACCAGTGACAATAGCTTAAATGAGGATCAAATTCAGATGAGCAGTGCATTTGGCGAAGAAAGACCCTGGGGAAAATATGAAGTACTTCTAGAAGAAGATACTTATAAGGTCAAAAGGATTATAGTAAAACCTGGACAGCGCTTGAGTCTTCAGTATCACGAACACAGAAGCGAAGTATGGGTTGTTGTTGATGGTAAAGCTATTATTACCTGCGGTAAAGATGAAATACCAGTAGAGAAAGGGCAATTTGTCAGTATACCAGAGGGAACCAGACACCGCATAGAAAACCCGGAGAAAAGAGATCTGGTCTTTGTTGAAGTTCAGAATGGTAATTATTTGGGCGAAGATGATATTGTCAGGCTTGAAGATGATTATAAAAGAAATACATAAGTGTTACCTACATTTCTTTACACAGATTTATAAGACTTCTACATCAGGGAGAAACAGGTTCTTATGATTAGCATTATCGATTGGATTGTAATAATAGTTTATATTCTTTTGCTGCTTTACCTCGGGTGGTGGCTGGGCAAAAAACAAAGCACAACAGATGAATATTTTGTAGGCTCAAGGTCACTTACCTGGCCTCTTATTGGTATATCAGCGATGGCAACCCAGTTAAGTACTATCAGCTTTATTTCTGCACCTGGCTTTGTAGGCCTGAGAGAAGGTGGAGGGATCATATGGCTGGGGTATGAATTTGCTGTACCTATTGCTATGCTACTTTTAATTATAGTAATATATCCTGTATTTTACAGGGCAAAGATTATAACAATATATGAATACTTAAATGCCCGGTTTGATTCCTCTGTACGGACAGCCATAAGCCTTGTATTTCAGGCCAGCCGTGTATTTGCAACAGGTATAACTATTCATGCCACTGCTATTGTTTTTGAAACAGCTTTTCAGATTCCTTATTTGATTACACTTGTGATTGTTGCTTTTGTAACAATCATATACGCTACAATGGGAGGAATTAAGGCTGTTATCTATGCTGATGTTATACAGATGATAATTATCTTTGCCGGTATATTTGTTTGTGGATTCTATGCCCTGCATCTGATTGGCGGCTGGGAAATATTTACACAACATCTTGACCCTGCACGACTAAAAGCAGTTGATTTTAATAACTGGGGCTACAAAAGCGAGAATGAATTTGGCTTTTGGCCACTGTTGTTTGGTGGTTTGTTTCTTTATCTATCTTATTATGGCTGTGACCAGACACAATCACAGAGACTTGTATCTTCAAAAAACATGTGGCACTTGAATATAGCTCTTGTCTTTAATGGCCTGGCACGTTATCCTATGGTTCTGGCTTATTGTGTAATGGGTCTTCTTGTTGGTACCTTTGCTACAATGAGCCCTGAGTTCATGAGTGCTATTCCTAAAGATGCAGCAGGGCCAAGAGCTGACTATATGCTACCTACGTTTATTGTACACTATCTGCATCCTGGCATAATTGGCCTGTTGCTTGTTGCTGTATTATCAGCAGCGATGTCAAGTATCAGTGGTACAATTAATTCACTTAGTGCAGCTTCTTTAAAAGATATCATTATACCTTATTTCAAAAAAGATATGGATGGTAAAACCGCTTATAAATGGTCTCTAGGGTTAACAGTGTTCTGGGGTATAACTTGTACACTGGCTGTAGTCTTTGCCAATATTGCACCAACAGTTATTGAGGCTATTAATAAGATAGGGTCCCTCTTTTTTGGTTGTATTCTTGGTGTTTTTGTCCTAGGTATGTGTACGAAAAAGACCAATGCCTTTGGCTGTAAGATAGGCCTGATACTTGGATTGTTGACCAATCTCTATTTATGGCTTGCAGTTCCTGAGTTATCCTGGTTCTGGTGGAATCTAACAGGATTTATTATTACTGTTATTTTTGGATATCTTTCAAGTATTGTGGTTATATTCTATACAAACAAAGAAATGGAAGGAATCAAAGCTTTTCAATGGGTACTATCACTCACATTGCTGTGGGGCATTATATACTTTTCCTTCCAGTCACTAACTTTAAGTACTGATCATACTGTTTTAAATATCATTGGCGAACTATTCTCAGCCCTGTATGGAAGTTTACTGGCTGTATTTGCATTGAGCCTGGTTCGTAAAAGCTCAAATAGCATTTCAAACGCCTTTATGGCACTTGTTTTAGGCCTGTTTGCAAATGCAATGCTCTGGCTAATAATTGCAGGCGTACCCTTCTTTGCCTGGTTGTTGCTTGGCTTCTCTATTATTGCAATTTTCGGCTATCTGACAAAAGCCTTTGATATGCCAGAGGTTATTGAGGTAAATCAGGAACTTCTGGCTTCAAAACAAACTATGATTCAACCAGGATTAGTGAAATACTCTATAGTATTAATTGGGTTCTTTGTATTCATAATTCTTTTAAGCATGTCACTTAAGTATATTATTTAACCTTAAAAACAAATAACGTTCACTGGTCTCCGGCAAAAGATTTTATTTAGATGTATAAAACCTGTCATAATATCTGTTTTGGATTAGAAAATTTTATAGTAAGTTAAATTAAAGAAACTGGCAAAAATTATTAAACAGGGTTCAGCGAAGAGTCAGAAAAAATTCAATCAGACAATAATGAATAACGTTATAAATTAAATTAATAACCAGCAAGATATAAATACTCTGAAAACATTTCTTTATATTTTAGCAATTTAGTCAGAGCTTTTGTTTTTAAATATATAGAGACTTATATCTTACGGTGTAAGGGTTGGGGAAAACAGGCAGGTAAGGATCGGTATGACACCAATCGATGAGCTTAAAATATTCTCTGGTGCGGGTGGAAGTTTACACGATGCTGTAAAAATACTTGCAGCTGCATCAATAAAAGAAATTAATTATGTTCTTGATAAGATTGACTATTATCTTGAACATATTAACGTTATAAGCAACAGTAACGGCATAAGCAAAAACGAACTTCAAATTAAAACAAAAAAAGAATTTCTGCAAAACCTTCATAAAATTCTTCTAAACGAACTACAGAGAAGAAACAGTCTTTCAGGCATTAACTAGATTTCTGTATTTCATAAATTGCACAAATTAATGTCAGGATAATGGTAAAAGAGTATACCAGTCTCTTTGTAAACCTTCTTTGCAGCAATCAGGAGTTAATATGCCATTGTACTTATAACTCTGGCCAGATATATCGAGTGTGTGACACTTGAAAAACCTGCCAGTTAAAACTTTCAGTATACAAGACTGATGCATAATTATAACAATAGATTTTTTGGTTTCGATTTTCAAAAATTTTAAAAGTGAAGATATGGGTTGAACTAACATAGTCTGGAGTGATACCAAAGGCCTTCTCTGGTAAAGTCATACACCAGTGATACATTAAACTGTAAAGCAACATTGCAAAAATTTGAATATTCATCCACGACTCATTAAATTTTTGATTTTTTCATGTAAAATAGTCTCTAAGAATTCTTTAAGGAAAACCCATGCCTCAAAACCTCAAAGAAAAATATGAAACCGTTATAGGCCTTGAAATACACGCTCAGCTAAAGACAAACACAAAAATATTTTGCAATTGTTCTACCGCTTTTGGCTGTCCGCCTAATGAAAATGTTTGTCCAGTATGTATGGGTTTGCCAGGTGTTTTGCCTGTAACAAATAAAAAAGTTGTCGAATTTGCAATACTTACAGGGGTTGCCCTGAATTGTAATATTGCAAAAGTAAGCAAATTTGACCGCAAGCAATATTTTTACCCTGATCTGCCAAAGAATTATCAGATTTCTCAATATGATATGCCTATTGCCCTGGCAGGATGGGTTAATATTGAAGGAAAAAAAATCAGAATTAACAGGGTTCACCTTGAAGAAGATGCAGGAAAATTAGTCCATGCAGGCTCAGAAGGTATTTATGGTTCAGCTTATAGCTATGTTGACTACAATAGAACAGGTGTTCCGCTGGTAGAAATTGTTACAGAAGCTGATATCAGATCACCCATAGAGGCTAAAGCCTTTATGACTGAGCTTCGAAATATCCTCAGATATATCGACGTGTGCGACGGTAACCTCGAAGAAGGTTCATTGCGGTGTGATGCAAACATCAGTGTTAGACCTTATGGCCAGAAAGAATTAGGTACAAAAGCTGAAGTCAAAAACATGAACAGTTTCAGAGCACTTCAGTCAGCTCTTGAATACGAAGAGCACCGCCTGATGGAAGCTACCGAAGCAGGAGAAAATATTATACAGGAAACCCGCCTCTGGGATGCCAGTACTAATACAACATTCTCTATGCGCTCAAAAGAATATGCCCATGATTACAGATATTTTCCTGAACCTGATCTGCCACCCCTCAATATCAGCGTTACCTGGGTGGATGAAATTAAACAAAGAAAACCTGAATTGCCTGAAGAAAAAAGAAACCGCTATACGCAGGAGCTTGGCCTGAGTGATTTTGATGCAGGTGTTCTGGTTGAAACAAAGGAACTAAGCGACTTTCTGGATAAAGCAATCGCTCTGGGCTCACCTGCCAAAGCTGCTGCCAACTGGCTTATGGGAGACATTACATTTTATCTTAAAGAGAACAAACAAACTCTTGAAGAAACAAAACTTACACCTGAAAACCTGGCTGGTATGATCGAAATGATCGAAAGCAAAAAGATTTCTAATGCTATAGGCAAAAAAGTTATTGCTGAATTGATTGAAAAAGGAGGCAATGCAGAATCTATTGTAGATAAAATGGGCCTCAGTCTTATTAATGACGAAAGTGAGCTGGTCAGCATCATTAAAGACGTAGTTAAAAACAACCCTGCTCAGCTGGAACAGTATAAAGCCGGCAAAACAAAGGTTATAGGCTTTTTTGTAGGTCAGGTTATGAAAGCCTCAAAAGGCAGAGCAGAACCTAAAATAGTTAATGAATTACTCATAAAGGAACTTGATAACGCATAAAGGAAGGTTAAACAATGAATATGAAAAAAAGTATTAATGGTTTAGGCGACATTAAAGGTAAAAGAGTTCTTGTGAGGGTTGACTTTAATGTCCCGCTTGATGAAAACAGAAAAGTTACAGATGATACGAGAATTAGAGCAGCCCTGCCTACAATAGAACATCTGAGACAGAATGGTGCTAAAGTTATTCTGGTTTCTCACCTTGGTAGACCAAAAGGTGAAGCAAAAGATGAGCTCCGCATGGATCCTGTAGCTAAAAGATTATCTGAATTACTGCGCACTCAGGTAACCAAACTTGATGACTGTGTTGGTAATGATGTTATTCAGGCTATAGAAAAGCTTAATGATGGTGATGTTGTCCTTTTAGAAAACGTCAGATTTTATAATGAAGAGACAAAAAACGATTCAGGCTTTGCCAAAAAACTTGCCAGCCTTGCGCAGGTTTATGTAAACGATGCTTTTGGTACAGCTCACAGGGCTCATGCATCTACTGAAGGTGTAACACACTATCTTTCACCCTGTGTTGCAGGTTTTTTAATGCAAAATGAACTTGAAATGCTTGGCAAGATCCTTAAAAAGCCTGAACATCCTTTTATTGCTATTATAGGCGGTAGCAAAGTATCATCTAAAATTGGTGTTCTTGAAAACCTGATTGAAAAAGTTGATACGCTCGTCATAGGTGGCGGTATGATCTTTACATTCCTCAAAGCACAGGGCATTAGCATAGGCAAGTCACTTCTTGAAGAAGATAAAGTAGATATTGCAAAACAATTGATTGAAAAAGCAAAACAAAAAAATGTCGGTATTGTTCTGGCTAAAGATGTTATTGTTGCTACAGAGCCTAAAGCCGGAGCCAGTTCAAGAATAGTATCTGTTAATAGTATTCCAGATGAGATGATGGGACTTGATATTGGGCCTGATACCCGTGAACTTATAAGGCAGGAAGTTATTAAGGCAAAAACTATACTCTGGAATGGCCCGCTAGGAGTCTTCGAGGTAGACGACTTTGAAGGTGGCACAAGATCTGTAGCACAAAACCTGGCCGAAGTAACTAAAAACAATGGTGCGGTTACAATTCTGGGCGGTGGTGATACAGTTGCTGCGCTTGAAAAATTTGGTATTGCCAAAAATGCTTATACACATGTTTCTACCGGTGGAGGAGCCAGTCTTGAGTTTCTTGAAGGCAAAGAGTTACCCGGTGTAGCTGCGCTCGATGAGATGCCGGTTGAAATCAATACTTAAAAATATAATTTCATCTGAGGAGAGGGGGTTATAGCCCTCTCTCTTGTTGCTTTTTATATAAAAGAAGAAAACGATATAGTGGTATGTCATAAATACAGCCGAAAACACCCGGGACCACTTCCTGGAGGCTGTATATTTTTGATCGTAAAACAGTATTACTTCATAATAATAAGCAAATAAGCCAGCAATTTTTTCAAACAAGTTTAAGTAACATTTGTTTACAAACTATCACAAAATTCAAATTGATTGTTTTTATGCATATACAAGGCAATAAGAACTGACAGAAGGAAAAAAATATGACAAAGAAATCAGGTTTAGACGCTCATATAGTAAAAAAATACGCTTCACTTTCCACCATTTCTGCTGATGCTAACGCTAACGCCTTTAATAACGATCCTGATAAAATCTGGGGTACATTAGGTGTAATGGCAATGATGAATATGGCTTCACAACACATAAGAAAAGCAAACACAGCCGCATAATTAATAAAACATTAGAATATATAGCAAGAAACCGGCCAGAAGGCTGGTTTTTTGTATAATAATATCATTGTTGTCTGGTAAAAGATTTTATTTATATGTATAAAATCTCTCATAAAGCGGAGAGGAAGGGATTTGAACCCTTGTGGCACTGCTGCCCATTCGCTTTCGAGGCGACGCCAATAAACCACTCTGGCACCTCTCCTTTTGAGTATTATAACAAAAATGATTTAATCAAAATATATAATCAACGTCATAAGTAACAAGATTTCAGAAGATATAGGGCGGGTGTTTTTCGTTGCTGCGCAACGAAAAACACCCTGAGAATTTTAGAATTGTTTAATTTTTATGTCTTTTAGTATAATTAAGGTCATAAGTAATAAGATTTCAGAAGATACAGGGCAGAATTGTTTAATTTTTATGTTGTTTAAAACAGTGGATCTGGTTTTCAACCTATGTGAAAGCTTTTGCTATTATTAATAATCTGAAAACCAGTTATCACCATCATACATATCATTGGCATAATCATTTCCGTAGTCGTCATCGCTTTCATAGTCATCATAACGGTGATCATCGTTCAGTGCTTCAAGGTTCATTAATCTTTCTTCTTCTTCTATTGAATTTACGGGTTCATTTTTTTCATAAATCCTGTCAAGGCGGTTGGCATAGGCATCTGTGTCATTTTCAACAGTCCTGATGACTGAATCATCAAATGATTCACCCTGAGCATAAAGGAAAAGGTTGCCCAGAAAGATTACAGAAATAACTGCTATCGCCAGTTTTCTGCTATCTATCATAATTTTACTCCATATCTATTTTGGATTAGAAAATTTTACAGTAAGTTAAATTAAAGAAACTGGCAAAAACCAAAAACTCAGAAAAAATTTAACCGGACTGTAATGATCAATTTTATACTATATTATAGCCTGATTATGTCAGTTTTTCAGTATTTTGCTCAAACTCATAAAACATTTGAAGTTCCATTTCATCATCGTCATTGCCAACCAAGACTTCACCATCAACATTAAACTGATCGCTATTTCTCTTATAGTCACCGGAGTATGATTTATTAACCAGTACTTTTTCAGGGGCCTTAACTACTGTTCCATTGTATGATTCACCGTTTATTGTACCTTCAACAATGACAATAGAGTTTTCTTTTGCGTCTTTGCTTTTTTCTTTGTCTGCTTTTTTGCCACCAATAACCTGATCATTGCTAATTAGAGTCAGACTATTACCTACTTTAAGCTGAACCATATTAACGTCAAAATTAGCAGTGGCTATGCCTGTAGCTTCTACGTACTCACCTTCATCAATGTCAAGAGGTATTTTGCGCTTACTCTGGCCGAAAGAAATTTCAAGATCTGCTGTACCGTTTTCAAGTGCTTCTTTGTTGTTTTCAACAATCCTTTGAATAGCCTGCATAACTTCTATTGTCAGGCCGGCCCCTGAAGAGCCAGAAGCTTCAACAAGAAACATTTTGTCAAAATTTCTTACTGAAGCTGATGAAAGTGAAATATCAACGCCGTCAATGTTGAATGAGGCTGAACCATCTTCATTGAATTTAACATCAACACCAGCAATGGTTGTATTACTTAATGGAGACGTCATGCTTACTGTTTTCGGATCAATTGTTGTAGTTTCTACAGGGTTGCTGGAAGTTTCAACGCCGAAAGGTTCAAAATTACTGTAGTGGTCTTTAGACTGTGAAAACATTGAAAAGATGTTTCCACCGAGTAAAGACAGACCGATAATAGCTACAATACTAACCAGGGCAATAATAATACCCATTTCTAATAGATTTTGCCCTCTATAATTGCTCATCTCTTAAACCCTCTCTTTTTAACCATACCTATTTGATCAGGTATCGGCCGTTTGATATTGTTCTTTAGTTCTTTTTCACAGAATCATTAAAGATATTTAACATCTTTTTACCGGCTATACCATTCCATAATTAATATATGCTGATAGAAGGCTTCTATAATCTGGAATCTATACATTACTTTCAAGGATCAGTATAAATGCCTGAGGCAGGTAATTTTGATTTAAAAAGTAGAGGTTATTAAGTTTTCTAAAAGTATGTATATTTTGAATTAACTGCCAAAAGGGTTTATTTTAAAGGAAAATGACCTTAATGGCCGGCCACCCTGTCCACAACATATAAATGAGTATATAATTGTAGAAAACCATAAGCTACGGTTCTAGAGCATTGATAACAGGAGTATATTGTGTACCAGGTTACAAAAGAGGCGCTTTATCCAGTATTTGATCGGCTGAAAAATGGTCGGGTTCTGGTGGCAGGAGATCTGGCTATTGATGAAATGGTTTACGGTGAGGCCAGCCGTATATCGAGAGAAGCACCTGTCTTGATATTGAAACACAAAGAAACAAAAATTATTTTGGGGGCTGCTTCCAATGCTGCTCATAATATTGCGGCTCTCGGGGCTAAAAAGGTTAGTGTGCTTGGTGTTTGCGGAGATGATTATCACGGACCCCTTTTAATTAATGCTTTTCAGAAAGCAGGTATTGATACATCTGGTATAGTAATAGACAAGGATAGACCTACCAGTGTTAAGTCAAGAATATCAGCGGCTTCACCTCAATCAGTAACACAGCAAATAGTCAGAATTGACAGAGAAGAAACAACACCACTATCAGGAGAAGTCGAAAGTTACCTTATAGAAAATCTTCATCGAGCAGCTGAAGAGCATGATGCCATATTGCTTTCAGATTATGGGATAGGGGTCATTACTCCTGAGGTCATTAAACACGCACAGATGCTGGCAAAAGAAAAAAACCTTATACTGGCTGTCGATGCACAACAAAATCTGGATAGATTTCAGGGAGCAAAAGTTATTACACCCAACCAGCCTGAGGCAGAAGCTACCCTGGGATATACCATGACTGATTTAAACAGTGTTATATCCGGCGGCTGGGAACTTCTTGACAAAGCTGGCATTGAAATGCTGCTAATGACAAGAGGTTCAGAAGGTATGATGCTATTTGAAAAAGATGGTAATTTAACAACTATACCTGCATTCAATAGAACAGATGTCTTTGATGTAACAGGGGCAGGTGATACAGTAGTTGGCAGTCTTGTACTGGCACTTGCTGCGGGTGTTGAGCCTCGCCTGGCTGCTATACTCGGTAACCTGGCCGCAAGTATAGTTGTAAGAGAATTCGGGGCAGCTGTTACTTCTGTGGACCAGCTTAAAATTACGCTGGATAAACTCAAATATGATGTCATTGCTGAATATACACAAACCAGAGAGGATATAAACGTATGATGAAAGAAGGTAAATTGTTTGGCCTGATCAATATCATTGACCTGTGCGCTATAATACTTATAGTAGTAGCTATAGCAGGCTATATGATGGTAAAAACAGGAGCCCATAAAACATCCGCACAGGTAGTTAAAGACAGAACAGAAATTGAATTTGATGTCTTCTCAAGAGGTCAAAAAATTCTTAACCCTGAAGGGCTCTTTAAAGATGAAACCCAGTCATTTTTAACAATTAGAAATGTGCCATACACTGCACTGGATATAATTAAGTATGAATGTACACCCTGGCAGATATCTGTATTGCACACTGAAGATAATACGGCTGTTGCTATTGATGACCCCAGCGCACCTATCACCTATGACTGTATGCTAACACTCAAAGATACAGCAGATATCACAAAAGATGGGCCGGTTATAGGCGGCAACAAAATAAAAGTCGGGTTGAGAGTTGATATTGAAGGCTTTAAATATCGCCTCCCTGCTATCGTTTCAGATGTAAGAATTATAGATAAGAACAAATAATGAGCATTACAAATACTTCATACCTGATAAAAGCTATAGACAAAATAGATCTCTCTAATCAGGAATCTGTTAACAGCCACTTAAAGCAAAGTCTCTTCTACAGGTTCCTTAAAATGCCCCTTGAAACTATACATAAGTTTAGTTTAGCTCTTTCAGACACCAGTCTGGTTGCTAAATATATTGATCAATTGATTATGGCTAATCTGATAGCCCTTTTGATAGCGATTACCTTTGCACCTACAATTGTTCACGGGTTGCTGGTTGCATCAGGCTTGCTTTTAACGGTATTCAAATGGTTTTTTACCCGGGAAGGTGGCCACAACTTTACTCTTTTTGATATACCTGTTGCAGTATACATAGCAGTAGCACTAATAAGTGTTGCTTTTTCATCTTATTTTATGCCCAGCCTCAAAGGATTAGCCAAGCTGATGACTTATTTTGCCAGCTATGTTGTGTTTGCAAACATCTTTAAAGGAAGTAGCAAAAAGCTTTATCTGTTGTTGATTGTGATTGCTATAACAGGAGGCCTGGAGGCTATTTATGGTATATTGCAGCGTTTTCAAGGAGTTGAGGCTCTTGCTACCTGGCAGGATCCTGAAGCTATTATGGCAGAAAGAAAAATGACACGTGTATATGGTTCTCTGGTACCATTTAACCCTAACTTGCTTGCAGGATACCTTTTGCCGGTTGCACCTGTTGTCTTGGGTATGGGGCTTATTGCCTGGCTGAAGAAAAAATGGTACTGGGCACTGCCATTTTTTGCTTTTTCACTGGCTTCGCTTGTATGTATTGTCTTTACTGGCAGTCGTGGCGCTTATATCGGTCTGGTGCTTATGGTTGGATTTATCTATCTGGCCGCAGGGCATATTTTCTGGCATGAGTTTAAAAATCATCGCTATCAAAGGCTTTTCAAGTTTGCCTGGATAACAGCCGGCCTGCTCGGAATATTAGGGGTTATATTCATGCTTGCATCGATGCCGGCCCTGCAGGATCGCATTATGTCCATATTTACCATACGGGGTAATAGCTCAAATTCTTTCAGGATGAATGTCTATCTTTCTTGCTGGGAGATGTTTAAAGATAACTGGTTAATTGGTATAGGCCCGGGCAACAGTACTTTTAGACTTGTTTACGGATTCTATATGGAGACAGGGTTTGACGCTCTGGGTGCCTATTCTGTACCTCTTGAGATTGCTGTTGAGATGGGCATTATTGGCCTTCTGGCTTCTGGCTGGTTACTTCTTGTTATATTTTCTAACGGTGTTAAAGCCTATAATGCTTCAGAATCTCTGGAAGTTAAACTTCTTATTATGACCCTTTTTGCTGCATTTATTGCTATAGGTGGTCAGGCTATTTTTGATACTATCTGGTACAGGCCGCAGGTGCATATTATTTTCTGGCTGCTGGTTGCGGCTTTATCCTGTATTGTGAGTAGAAAGGTCTATTTTAAATCTAATGGAGACGATCAGAAATCTTAAAAAAGTTCTGTTTATTAACTTTGGTGGCATCGGGGATGAAATACTCTTTTTTCCCACCCTGGACGATTTCAAAAAGAGTTATCCTGATTGTGAAATACACCTTTTACTCGAGCCACGCAGCTCAGGTTGCGCCTCTCTGACACATACCATAGACAGAATCATTGAGTATGACGTTAAAATAGCCAGCAGGGCAAAAGCTTTTTTTGATTTATTGTTCATCATCAAAAAAGGTGGCTATGATGCTGTTATATCTGCCGGAAGCAACATGTTTATCAGTTTGCTTTTGTTTTTGAGCGGGGTTAAAATACGTGTGGGGTATGATTCTGGACCTCTCAGTAGAAAATTGTTAAGCACCGCTGTAGCCCTCAATAAAGCTCAATATGCAGCAAACATGTATCATGATCTGCTAAAGGGTGCAGGTATAGACAGAGAGGCTCCGCTGCCGGAGGTAGTGGTTAATAGTGAAGCCCTTGCAAAAGCTGATCAAATGCTGGGTGAAAAAGATAAGCCTCATATAGTAATTCATCCAGGGGTAAGCAGCCTCAGTATTAAGAAGAATATTATTAAAAGCTGGCCTGAACAAAACTGGGCAGAGCTCATATGTTCACTACTTAAAAGTAATAAATTTAATGTAGTGCTTGCAGGAGGCCCTGATGATGAATCAACTATTCTGGAAATACTCAGTGTGATTGAAAACAAAGGGGTAGATACTTCTAATCTGGTTAATCTTTATGGCAAGACACGAAGTCTGGTCGAGCTGGCCGCTTTAATCAAGCAGAGTCAGCTTCTATTGTGTGTAGATTCAGCCCCTATGCATATAGGTGTTGGGGTAAACACTAAAATCGTAGCAATTTTTGGCCCCACAGATGAAAAGAAGCTTTTGCCACCGAACAAAGACTTTATAGCTCTCAAAAATATTGACCTCACCTGTAGACCCTGTTTATGGGATAAACAAAACCAGGTGTGCCACCACACTTCGTGTTTGAATGTTTCTGTGCAGGCGATGTTAGATGCGGTAGATGCACAACAAATACATTGAGCACTAATATATTTGTTCAGTATGCCTTTTCGTTTGTTCGTAACCCGAAACCTGTTCTGAACAAAGTTTCTGCCTTTTTGCTAAAAAACAGGGATTATTTAGTAAACAAACTATTGAATATGATCTGTCCACTTCCTTTGTTCCTTTTGTTCAATCTGGCTTTCGAAGCACCGGAACAAAGCAGGCAAAGGGTTTTTGTTGAAAAAAATGAAAAAAATCAGGTTAACATTTGCACTCTGGCTATTGATTTTGTTCTTCTTATTCATATAATAGATATTAATGAATTGATTGACGGCACGAAACATTTATTAGATATAATTCTGGATTTTTGGTAAAAGTAAAACATTCCCTTCAACGACACCCGGGGGGCAGGGGGGACTGTAAAAGACAGTAAAATTACATATTTTGGATTTTTGGTTAACAAAAATTCCCCTAACAAGGGTCTGGAGACACGTGTTAATGGCATTGTGTCTTTCTTTTTTGTTATGCAGTACCTAAAAACTCTCACCCTATAACCTCTTGAGCCTGATTACTTAAGATGTTTGGTATAGACTAAATAATGTTGAGAGTGTAAGTCTTTAATATTGGTAGTTTTTTGCTATTAATCAAAACGAATAGATTCTTTTATTATAAATAAGGATAAATTTTGATACTAATCAGGAGGTAAAAATGAAAAAATATAGTGGTTCCGGGCTGGTTGATTATATTATACCAATTGCTGTTATTGCTATTGTGATTGGTGCAGGTGTCTTTTTACTTATAAAAGACCATCAAATGCTTCACTTTCTCTCTGCTTCATCAGATATGGAGCTTGAAAACGACAAAACAAAGGGTATTATAAATAAAAATCCTCCACCTCCACCGATGATTAATGCCCCAAAGGGTTCTCTGGGAGGTACTCCTGAAAACCCTGTAGTGCAGTGCCATGAAGGTTTATGCAGTATTGATTTTGGAGATTACATTCTTAACGGTATTCCAGAGAATTTTAATGATTATGTTCTTGCTTCCGGTGCTTCTGGAGGTACAGATAAAATTTCTCAAATACTTTATAGTCTGGCACAACAGCTTGCAGATGAAGGTAAGGCGGACCTGGCAAATGAAATACAAAAACTTGCTGTTTATGGTCATAATATCGCAGCACTTGAAAGAGAATATGAGAATAAAATTAATGCCTGTAATGGCAATTATGATTGTATAAAAGCTCTGGATACTTCTCCTGTTAGTATGCCCGATGGTTTTAATGAAATGTTTGCTTCTTTTCCTGCCGGGTTGACTTATGCGGACCTTCAAAATATTACTTGTATTGGTAAAGCTCAATTTATTAAAAATAGTGATCCTTCAAGTTTTTCAAATAACCTTAGCGGAAATCATACAGCTTTTGTCTTTGTCAATCAGCTTGATCAGGTGCTTGGATCTTCAAATATTGATGATGGCCTTAAAGGTATTATAAAAGAACTTTCATGGGGTATTGGAGCTATAGGAGAAGATTTTCAGAATAATATTCAGGTTTTAGGCGGTGATAGAAGAGAACAAACTTTCTATGACCCGATTACAGGTCAGGCTTCCAGTGAGCCAGCAGTTGATTCTGCTAATGCTCTGGCTAATTATCAAAACTATAATGCCAGTAAAATAACACATCTTGACTCATCTATTATTTGTGCGTCAGGTGGTAATGTTGACTCAGGCGTTGACTGTAATTAATAAATATTATTACTGATTTTTGTATTGTTCTATTTGCTGGTATAAGGTGGAAAACTCTCATAAACAGATCCTTCGCTGTACTCTGGATGACTCAAAATCTCTAAAGAGGCTAATAACTTCAGGAGTGCACTAAGTGCACTCCTGAGAGAGTTTTATTTTATACTTGTATGCTTAAAATATAAACTAAATCATTTAAATCCAACATGAAGAATTAGACAATTCTAAAACACCTACCCTGTATTTTCTGAAATCTGATTACTTATGACGTTGATTATAGATATTATTTTGCCAACGGCAAAGTTTGTTTTGGATTTGGCAAAATGACTCACATGTTTAATCTTTAATAATAAGCTTTTTCAAAATAAAAATTTATACTGACGGCAAAACTGGCCAGAATTCTCTCAAAATGGAGCCTCTGGCCATTATTATACCCTGCAAAATCTGTTAACTAGAAAAATGGTCAGAAACGAATAATACTGAACAAACCCATGTATCTGTTTGTCAGAATACCTGTAAAAAACTTATCTACACGATACTAATCCTGTAAAACCCGTATTTTCGAAATGTAAACTAATATTAAAAAAACAGACATCCCCTAGCAACTTTTGCTTAATTATTGTTTTTATGCACATAGATAAAATTGATGCTTTTGGTAAAAAAAGGGTTTTGATGAATGTTTAGAACTGACACTTCTATAAAGAATAATCTTTATTATTACAACTCTAAAAAAAGTTGTGATTTTGTCGTTTCAGCATTCATTAGAGCCTTAAAATAGTTACTGCAGGCTCATTTATCTATACACACAAACACACTCTACACACTCAATACACTCAACACACCAAAAACCTACATAACTACAACTACTTTGAGAGCCATATGGCTTTCAGAAAGGAGAAAGGCTAATGAGTGCAGGTCTAGTCAAAGTTTTAGCTCTCGGTGCAGGTGCCCTGATTACATATGGTGCAGCAGAAAGAGGCATCAGGCGTGGACGGGAAAGAGGTCAGGATAAATTAGGCGAATTTGACGCCAATTTACTTATGCGTTCTACGATGACAACATCAGATGATGTTCTTGTTGACGGTATCGCTGATAAACTCAGAGGTAGCGTTCAATATCAGGATGGTTTTATGGGATCAGTCGTCAGAGGATGGCATGGCCTTAAAGGGGCAGTTGGCGAAGTGTTTAAGTCTGCGGTACCTCTCGGGGTTGCAGGTTTATCCTTCCTGGCAGCCAGTGTTGGCGCACCTATTCTTGGTGCAATAGGTCTTGGCGGTCTTGCTATATGGGGCGGCAGCAGAGTCCTTAAAGCCAGCGGTCTTTCAAGAGGCAACAATGCTCAATTTTTAGATATTAAAATGTAGTTTTATATCTATCAACGTGATCTAGTACACCACAAGAAAAGAGAATCTCCAGGTAAAAGTTATGGTAAATCCTTACTATACAAATTATGGCTATTATCCACCACCAGCGCCGGTTCAACCGCCAGCGCAACAGGGCGGATTACAGCCAAAAACTTCAGTAGACAGTGTCAGGATAGACATTATTAACCCAAAAGCATCATTAGAACCTTCAGGGAATAGTAGAGCAGGCATTTCTCCTCAATATAATCCTTATCAACAGGGTTACTATCAACAACCTTACTACCCGCAATATTACTATCCGAATTATTACCCGCAGAATAACGGACAGAATATTAATAACAATTATAATCCTCATTATAACCAGAACATAAATAACCCGGCGGTTCAAAATGTTCCGCCTCACCCTCAGCCGGTAAATAATCAACCACAACAGCCGCAACAGCCGCAACAACCACAACAGCCACAACAAGAGCAGAATCCACCGGCTCAACCTTTAGAGAATAAGGAAAATCAACAACCACAAAACACGCAGGAAAATAATAACAATAAGGGACCGGTAGCAGATATACCTGAAAGTCTAATCAAGGCAATTGATAACGGGCTTAATAACCCGAATCCTGAAATAAGGATGAAAGCAGGGGCTAAACTCTCTGAGACTTTTGAGAAATACCCGAATGCAGCAGATCATCCGGCTCTTACTCAGCTATTGAACAGAACATTAAAAGATCCACACCAGAACGTCAGGCTAATGGGTCAGATAGCAATGCAGGTCGGTGCAAACGGCAATGATGAAACAATGCACCTGGTCAAAGATATGACAGGCAGCACAAAAGCCTATGGTGCTGATGCTGTCTGGGCAAACGAAATGCTAATGGAACTCGCCTCAAGGCCGAGTTATATAAGAAATAAAGATCAAACAAACCCTGAATTAGAATATTTGCAACAGGCTAAAGCCGACCAGGAAAAACTGGCCGCAGAGCAACTACAGGAACAACAAGCTTTAACTTCTGACCAACAACTGGCAGAAATGCAAAATAATCTGACAACAGCACAAAATATGCATCAGGCCAACAACCAGATGACAGATATGCTTAATACACAACAAATGCCAATAGGCAACAATTCTCTGGATACTTCGCCGGTTACACCTCAACTGAACCCTGTGACAGGTCAACCTTTGAACAACAATTTTGCGACTAACCCGGCAGTAAGACAGATAGTTCAAAATTTACCACAAAACCAGAATACTGCTATGTCACCCGTTCAAGCTAATATGAATCCGAATCAGGCCAGCAGGTTGAGCATGGTAGGCTGAAAATACTGAACAAGTTGTAGACTAATGCCCTCTTTTTCTGATATAGCTTTGTAACAATCATTTTACATTAATCTAAAATTTAGCAATTAATAATCTTGAGGGTTCTTACAATAATAGATCAAATAATCAGAACAAGTTATTTAGCGTCTACAGAGTCTTAAGTAACATTCGACAGACTAGTTTAAGGGGAAAGGAAATGATTCAAGGATACAATTACAATCCATACTACCCGGTACAGAATCAATATCAGGTACCATATCAGCAACAACCTTATCAACAGCCTTATCAATCACAGCAAAAGGCTCAACCAACAGCTTCAGCAGTAACGATTAACATTATTGAGCCTAAAGCTTATGCAGGAGGAGAAGCTTCACCATATCCTCCGCCACCACCAATGCCAATGTACTCTTATCCTCAAGGAAGTATTTACAACCAGCCTGGCATGTACCCGCCTCCAATGATGCCACCGATGCCAATGCCGATGCCGGGTCCAATGCCACAGCCGGTACCGATGCCAATGCCCGAGCAGCCACCGGTTAATCAGTCACAAATAATTAACCAGGCACCGCAGATGCCGCCTCCACCAGTGCAGTATCCGCAGCAGCCACAGCCACAGCAGGTACCCCCTCAGTATCAGCCGGTACCACCACAGCAGCCGCAACAGCCTCCAGTTCAGCAGCCTGTTCAACAAGAACAGCCAGTGCAGCAGCAACCACAGCCTGCACCTGTTGAAACTCAAGAGCCGCAATTATCAGTAAATGATTTACCGGCTATTAATGCGGCATTACAGCAGCCAGATCCAAATATTCAGGCAGCAGCTATTGAAGCAGTAGCAAGAATCGGTCAGGGCGATGCTAACACTTACACATCACTGATTAATACACTGGGTCAAGATACCAGCAAGATGAGTGGTCCTGAAAAAGCTCAGGCAGAAAGTAACAAAAAGCATGCTATGTGGACGCTTGCAATACTGAATCAAAACCAGAATCCTGAGGTAGGCTTACAGGATCTGCCTGGGGCTTCTCAAATGCTTCAGGTTCTGAAGAATGATCCGAATCCTGAAATGAGAAAGGCTGCAATCAGTGCTATAGACTTCTTAACAAAACCTCAAGATGCAGCTTTATCGGCCAAGATATTTGAAATAGTAGGCACTAAAGATAAAAACCCTGAAGTTGCAGCTCTGGCCAAACAGGCTTTAGCCAATGCACAGCAGGCAGCAGCAGCACCTGCACAGCAAGCAGCTTAGGGCAAACAAAGTATCCTGAACTTTCCCAAATTTTTCCCAAGAAAGTTTACCACCCGCAGGGGTGGTTTTTTTTATTTCAGGGCAGCAGGTTCCCGCCCACCCACCCACAGGGATAAGGTTTCAGTGTGTAGAAGACTATAACGCTTTGTTACACAATGTTCTTCAATTTGCTGAAATCTGTTATTTGTTTCATGGAAAAGCATATAAGATGTTTGTTGTACAAGATTTTTAAAACTTTTATATTATTTTAATTAATATCTTAAAAAGACGCTGAATAGAACCTGATGCCAGTTAATGTTCGCTGTTTTTATTGCATTATGTTACTATTCGTATTATAAAACATTACAAAAAGTGGACAAAACGGGGATTTTAGTGTTATAATGTATATATCACACTAAGGTTAGAAGATAATGTAGATTTTTATATATGCCTAAGTTAATCTCAGATAATATTGATAATAAAAACCTTGATTTCAGTTATTTAAAGAAAAATCGTTTTCTTACTGATCCGGCGCAGACAAAAAATATGGTTATTAACAATGCCCGGGGTTCCAGTTACCTTGAAGGTATCAATTTGCCAGAAGCATTTTTTCTTGTCAGCTACGATTTAGATGCCAGTAATAACTGATAAATAAAGTCAGTAAGTGGTTTATAGTCTTGTTTGTAGCCTGCAAACATTGCTTGCAGATATCTTTCACGGTCTTCTTTTTTGTTTAGAATACCCCAGTTCGCTGGATTAACATTAAACGCAATTGTTATAATGTCTGTAACTATCCTTATTACACGGCCATTACCTTCTCTAAATGGATGTATCATTGTTAATTCTGAAGAAACATAAGCAAGAAGCTCTGCCAGTTCTTCCAGTTCTACGGCAGGGCAATATGAAATTTTGTTGAATATTTCTTTGTCAATCCTTTTCATCTCAGAAACAATGTTATCTGCCGGTGGAAAAGGAAAGCCTTCTTTTGAGATATTGATATTTCTGTATTCACCCGCCCAATCATAGAGATCAGAGAAGATAATACGGTGTAGAAGAATTATTTTAGATGAATGAACTGGCAAATAATATTCAGGAAAAGTTTTCAGATTTTCAAGTACCCTCTTATAAGCAATACTCAATAAATATGATTCATACACTTCCAGTTCTTCACGTGTAGTAATGCCAAGCCGGTTATAAGGTACATTTGTTTCTTGATGATAGATAAGCTGTGGATTAGTTGAACGGTAGTTTTCCCAGGGGTTGGGCATTGTTTCTTCTTCTAGCGGGTGCTCAATTTGTTTTTCAAAAGCATCAATTAATATCCTGGAAGGTTTTTTACCTTCATAAAGCCTGCCGGTAGCACTATCTCTATACCAGTATTTATAAGATCCACGTTTGCCGGTTCTCATTGAATATCCGTATGTTTTTTCGTGTAGTTTTGTTACATCAACAAGCATAATACTTCACTTTTAACATATCTGAAACTTTTGAAGTTTAAAATAAAAAAGACAATATTAAATTTATTTTAAGATAACTGTATTTTGAGTTTTATTCAAGGAGAAATTACTTTTTTAAAAGAAATTTATTACGGGCGAGAAGCTCAATCGCTATAGAAGTACGGGTTTCTTTAAGGTATTTTAGTTTGTCAGTAATTTTTACGATAAAATATCAGAGCATATAATATATCTGACCGGGAAAAAGATGAACAGAATTGCTATTATATCAGAAAATATTGAACTAAAGGAAAGATTGAAAGAATATCTTGCCGGTGAAAATTATATCATTTCGTTCCCTTCGCTTGATGAGGTTAATGAAGGATCAGGCAATATAATCATTTTCGACCTGCCTTCTCTTGAAGATCTTTCAGGTCTTAATCTTAAACATGAATTTGATATTAAGACTGTACCTGTTATTGCAGTTTTAAATAACGCAATGTTACCCGGTATATCTATATCAACAGGCATAGATGATTTTATACTGGATGATATTTCAGCAAAAGCCTTAATACTCAGGCTAAAACTTACTCTCTGGAAACATTATGGCATTAACACCGAGGATGTTATTCAAATACATAACTTGATTATAGATCTTGCACAACACAAAGTGCTGGTAAATTATAATTCGGTTGATCTCACATATATGGAATTTAAACTATTGCAGTTTCTTGTAAGTAATAAAAACAGGGTGTTTAGCAGAAACCATATACTTGAAAGAGTCTGGGGATACGATTATTATGGTGGAGCAAGAACAGTAGATGTTCATGTTAGAAGATTGCGCTCAAAACTTGGGCCAAAATATGGCCTGGCTATTGAAACAGTCAGAAATGTAGGGTATAAATTTTCTTTATAACTTACTATTCACCGGGTACATCTGTTGTCTGTTCATCTGTTTCTGAAGTATTTTCATTATCTTCAGCTTCTTCATTATCTTCAGTTTCTTCAGTCTCCTGATCTTCTTGATCTTCAGGTTTGGCATTTTCTTCGCTGTCTGCTGTTACATCAATTATTTTTGCTTTTAAGTTTGTGGTTTCTGATGTTAAGCCATCATTAGATTCTTTTATTGCCTTAAATGCAGACATTTCATATTCCATGGCAAACATATAAGAATCATAATGAGCCTTTGCAGACATATCTGCAATAAGATTATCCATTTGCTGATCAGAATACATTATGCTTGAATCAAAAGCAGTAACCATATTATCTGCCAGCAATTGAATATCTCCACCCAGAGTGGATAAAATAGCCTTTGTTTGCGAATTCAAAGTTGAAGTATCGGATGTTAAATCTTTTAATAAATAATCAAACTGAGTTCGTTTATTCATTTCAGTCTGAATAGAAGGGTAATTTTGAACAATTGCCTCTGCTAATACTGACCCTGAATTACTGTTTGAAAGCAACTGGGCAAAACTGCCAAGAAACTGCTCGCCGTTTTCATCTGTAAAATAGCTATCTCTAAAATTAATGATAGCAGGTTCTATAACACTTTGCACATACTGTTCTCTTTCATAATTGGAAAGAGAATAGTAATAATTTTCATCAAACTGGGTCATTATTGCTTCAAAATCTCTGATGACATCACCAGAAAAAGTTTCAAGAAACTTTTCTGAAGCAGCAAGTTCATAGGCTAGTGATGCCAGTTTATTAATTTTATAGGCATCTTTCTGATTAATATTGTTCTGATCTGCCTGATCAGCAATTTGTTGAATGATTGAAGCCAGTGTTTCGGTTCCGCCAGCGCTTCCGGAGGTTTCTATTATCTCTGTAAGGTTCTCAGGTATAGAATTAAGAACCAGATTTCCTACCTGTATAGTACAGTTTGTACCCTCACAACTGACCTCTACATTTTCAGCAGTGCTTGAAGAAGACGAGCCAGGCCCGGAAAAAATGTTTAAAAACCCTGAATTTGATGCTGTTTGGGCATCTCCTCCTGAAATCATATTCTTAAAGCTAGTAAAATAGTCTGTTAAGTTTTTCCCTATCAAAAAAAACCCCGGTATTATTGCAATACTAACCAGCAAAATGATAATACCGTACTGGGCGATTGCGTTTCCTTTATTATTCTTATTCATTTTTATACCCTCATTGCCCTTATCAAAACAGGTATCGAAAATTTAAGCTTTTTCTGAAGGTTAATTAGCATATTTTAAAGGAAAAGTTTACATAATTCATTTATATTTCTGAACATTACTGTCTGGTTAAATTTTTTCTGAGGGTTTGGTTTTTGGGCCTGCGGGCCAAAAACCAAACCCGACCTATCTCTTCGCTGAACCCTGTTTAATAATTTTTGCCAGTTTCTTTAATTTAACTTACTATAAAATTTTCTAATCCAAAACAGATATTATGAGAGGTTTTATACATCTAAATAAAATCTTTTGCCGGACACCAGTGATCAGACATTAGGAACCTCTGATTAATTAAGATATTACTGATTCAAGCAAAAACAGACACTAATTTCTTGAATCTGTGAACTTTTAAATTATTCAGAGATCTCATTAGTGATAATTAGAAAATAAAAAGATTTGTATAGAGATAAATTTCATAGTATTAATTCTTATTAATAGAACAGCAATAAGTGAAAAGCTTTCATAGCAAGCCTTTTTATACTTAAAACTTTTTTATTAAATATATCTTTACATCTGAAACCTGAATTTAACATAAAGGAAAAAAACAGGAAACAATAAGACTTTAAAGTCAATTATAGTGACCGGAAATTACTTAAGTCATTTACTCAGGAGCATATCTGAAATAAAATGCAATAATCATCAGATAAAATCAATGTTTAGTTTATTTAAAGAGGAATAGAATATGGAAACAACAGTAAACCCAACAACAAAAGACAAAGAATATGTCTTAAAGGTCGCCCGTGACCAGGATGTCAAGTTTATCAGGCTATGGTTTACGGATGTATTGGGCTTTCTCAAAAGTTTTGCGATAACCCTTGAAGAACTTGAAAATGCCCTTGAAGAAGGTATGGGCTTTGACGGATCATCCATTGAAGGTTTTGCCCGTATTCATGAAAGCGATATGATTGCCATGCCAGACCCTACAACCTTTCAAATTCTGCCATGGAGAAATGAAGGAATTAAAACAGCCCGTATGATTTGCGATATACTTAACCCTGACGGCACACCCTATGTAGGAGACCCGAGATACGTTTTGAAAAGACAGCTTGAAAGAGCTACAAAACTTGGTTATACATTTTATATTGGGCCAGAACTTGAATTTTTCTATTTTAAAGAAGATACCGGAGAGCCAATAGTACTGGATAAAGGCGGATACTTCGACTTAACACACCTTGATATAGGAAGCGATCTAAGAAGAGAAACAGTTCTTGATCTCGAACAACTTGGTATTTCAGTAGAATATTCACACCACGAAGTAGCTTACAGTCAGCACGAAATTGATTTAAGATACTCAGATGCCCTGACAATGGCTGATAATTCTATGACATATCGCCTGGTAGTCAAAGAAGTTGCCAGAAAACACGGTGTTTATGCTACCTTTATGCCCAAACCGATAGCAGGTATTAACGGCAGTGGCATGCATACCCATCAATCATTATTCAAAGGAGATAAAAACGCTTTCTTCGATACCACAGACGAATATTGCCTGTCTAAAATGGGTAAAGCCTATATAGCCGGTATACTCAAGCATGCTAAAGAATTTACTGCTATAACCAATCAGTGGGTAAACTCCTATAAGCGTTTGGTACCAGGGTTTGAGGCTCCTGTATATATAGCATGGGCCAAGAGAAACAGATCTGCCCTGGTAAGAGTACCGCAATACAAGCCTGGCAAAGAAAATGCCACAAGACTTGAGTTAAGATCTCCTGATCCAGCCTGCAACCCTTATTTAGCATTTGCTGTAATGCTTGCTGCTGGTCTTAAGGGCATTGAAGAAAACTATGAATTAGAACCACCTGTTGAAGTAGATATCTATGAATTAACCGAGCAAGAACGCTTTGAAAAAGGCATTGAAAGCCTGCCAGGAAGTCTTTTAGAAGCCGTAATGGCCATGGAGAAATCTCAGCTGGTTAGAGAGTGTCTTGGAGACCACGTTTTTGAAAGGTTTATTGCCAATAAAAAGCTTGAATGGAGCAAATATGCTACTGAAGTAAGTAAATTTGAACTCGAAGAATATCTTCCCATTTTATAAAAGCTTAATTTAACTTGTTGAAAATAAAAGCCCTGTTTAAACAGGGCTTTTATTAATTCTGAAATGCTTAACACGGGGCATAATAATAAATTTCAAGATATACTAAACGACATAAAAAATTAAACAATTCTAGCCCAATATTTTCTGAAATCTGATTACTTATGACGTTGATTCTATAATGTCTTGTGAGCGAAGCGAAGCAATCGATCAAATGTTTATTTTGGATTGTCACGTCAGGCTAAAAGCTCTCCTGGTAATGGCGATAGTTTATCTAATGCCTGAATTAGTATGAAATAAAGACTCTCACCGGAGCGAACTAAGTTCGCTCCGGTAGTTTTGCTGAATATTAGCCTATTCTGTCTTCTTTAATACTGCAATAATAAACATTTCGGGTAAAAATTCTTTAAACCTGAATCAAATAACTTCTTCTAACCAGAATGACAGATTTTTCTGGTTTCGATTTTCAAAAAATTTATAAGTGAAGATAGGTTCGCCTATCAATTCTAAAATACTCCTGACGTTTTATACCATTCCACGTAAAAAATTAATATATGCTGATGGAATTCAGTACTATAATCTGGAATCTATACATTACTTTCAAGGATCAGTATAAATATAAAACAGAGGCACTGTTTACAACGAACAGTGCCCCTGTAATAGCGTGTTTTTATATTATTGAGTGCTGGATGCTTCGTTTTTGAGCTTATTGAAGTATTCGCCCAGTGACTTGATACCACGTTTTTCAGGATTTATTGGGTCAGAGATAAATGCTTGTTTGACTATTTCGTTATAATCACCGAGTTCAGACTTTTTGAGTAACAGTTGAGGTTCAAGATGTGTTTTCAGGCCTTCATCGCCCTGGTCGCCCTGAACTCTCATGTTTTGTATCATTAGAGATATGGCGTATAATACATCTTCTTTCACCTGTTTATCAATCTTTTTAAAGGTATTATTTATCAGGTTGCCGTCCTGATCGAAGTTGAGGGCTGCTGTTCCAAGTATATTGACCATCTGGCCTTGATACCTTCCAAACTCTGGCCCCTGAAGTATTGTCGGGTTGTCATAAGTCAGCACAACATGTTTTTCACCTTTGCTGTTTATGTAGGCTTCTTCAGGCTTCAGTCTTATGTCTGAAGGTATGCCAAGGGCTTCTCTGTTGTCATTGACAAATTGTAAAATGTTTGCTGGTGACGTAAGTCCTTCTGGCAATTTGATCTGTGGCAAAGCATTCATTTCTTCTTTAACAGCACTAACATCTTCAGGTTTCAGAATGTTTCTGTCAACAAATACTTTTTCGATTACATCGAGGTTTTGGCCTTTATTGTCAATGATATCAGCTTTTATCATAGCGATAGCCATATCTTTGAAGTCTACTTCACCGGCAGGAGAGAAATCGATAGCTCTGGCAAACAGTTTTGCAAAGTTGTCTCTGGCTTTCATCAGTGCAAATTTTTGAGTATCAATATTTTCCCCAGGTTTGTTTTTGTCATAAAGGCCAACAAGAATATCATAATTAGCTCCCAGGAAGAGCCTTGAATAACTGTGAGACTCAAGACCCAGAACCGTATCATCATTCATACGGTCACGGTAAGGCATTTCTTTATATGGCTTTTGTTTAAAAAAGTTTATAGCGTTACGAAGGTACTGTATATGGTCATTGGTCGGGTCATAGTCATTTTTATGGATAGCATCCCCGAATTCTTCTGCAAGAGAGGCAATGACATTCTCTTTTGTGAGGTCGCCTTTGGTTACCTCAAGCATGCGATTGATGAGGCCATCGTTTTGCAGGCCTAGAAGCATTGCTGATGTATCTGCAAAAGCTTCGTGGAAACCGGCAACTCCAAATCCAAAGTTTTCAAGAAACTTGGGTTTTAGCCCATCAAGGACAGCGTGTCCTGTTTCGTGAGATACAATATCAGATGACTGGCAGGTTTTTACTGTTTTACCTGTATCAGGTCTAACAAATTCAAATAATTTAATAGCTGCATCCTTCCTGCTGTAGTATGCGTTCATCATTTTGCCAGCATGTGGATAAAGTTGAAGCTGGTCTCTATCGAATCCCCATTTAACTTTCCTGCCGAGCAGGTCTTCATACATACTTAAGGTTTTATTGACCAGTGCAAAGGCGTTAGCCTGGTCAAATTGATTTGTATTAGCCGGATAAATGAAGTTTCCTCGTTCATTCGGCTCTGCAAGTGGTCTGCCATAATCAACTATTTTAACCCTTTCGCCTTCTGGGCCTTTTAGAAAACCTTTCTCTGAAGATAAATTAACAAGTTCTGGTTTTGATACCAGTGGATCCTGAGGGTAGACAAACATCTGAACTTCTTTCAGTGCAGGAATTTGAGGTTTTTCTAAATTAAACCGTGAAGACCGGGCATTAATAAAGATAGGTACAGCATTCAACCTTCCCAGCTTTTGTTTTTCATCTTCAGGGCCCCTGATAATTTTTCCGCTGAAGGCAATCTTTGGTATATCAAGATATGACAGCTTGTCAGGTGCTGATACAGTGTTTTTGGTTTCTTTTAATACCGGTATTTCCTTATTGCTTCTGGTTTTCACAAAAGGATGTGCTACAAAATCAATACGCATAAAATTCTCTTCCCCCAAAATAAATTTATCGAACTAAATATTATTTTCTGGCCTGAATTCATTGTTCAAATTTAAGAACCCGGAGAAAACACAGGATTTACATTTTTTGAAATGTTGTTATGAAAACTAGTTTCCTGAAAAAAAACTCTTACTCCCCCGGTACAGCCCCAATCAGACCCTAATTATCAGCCTCTTATTCTTTCTTTTTGCCCCCTGAAATGGTTAAGCTTCAGTTATGATATACTTTATAATACTCCTTCAAGATAATTTGTAAAGATTTTTAATACATAATGTTTCATTAATTAACTATTTATTTGCGGAGACAACTAAAAATATTATGGTTGGCGAAATTAACAGAAGGTTGTGCCCTGATACACATTTGTTTTAAGAATTTTGACGATAGGGTATTTCGTTATGTTAATTTTTGAAGCTTTAGTGCTGGTGAGTTCTTGACTTGCGCTTCCGTTTACCATATAACCCTTTGAGAAGACCACAGCCACAAAAAAAGGTAATAAAGTGAAAATTTCTATTATAGGTTTATCAAACTCAGGCAAATCAACTGTATTCAATACTTTAACCCGGTCTGATGTTGAGACAGGTTCATTTACAACAGCAAAAGCTGCACCCAATATCGCTGTCGTAAGGGTTCCAGATAAACGAGTAGATATTTTATCTGATATATTCTTGCCTAAAAAGAAAACACCTGCTGAAATAACCTTTCAGGATTTCGTTGGAATAGTAAAGGATAACACTAAAAAGAAAGACACAATGTTTTCTGAAGAAGTAAAACAGTCAGAAGCCCTAGTGCATGTGTGTCGTGTCTTTAATAATGATACTGTACCCCACCCTGATGGCACTGTTGGCCCGGTAAGAGATGCTGAAATACTTGAACTCGAACTGATTATGTCTGACCTTGCTCTGGTCGATAACAAAATTGATAGAATAACTAAAGAGCTGACCAGAAAGAAAACAACTGAAATGCTATTAGAAAAAGAACTGATGGAAAGACTAAAAACCATACTCGAGTCTGAAAAGCCAATTAGATCAGTAGAATTGACTGAAGAAGAAAAGAAAATTCTCAAAGGATACTGCTTTTTAAGCCAGAAACCTATGATACTGCTTGCAAACTTGAGCGAAGACCAGATAGAGAACCCGCCAACTCAAATTTTAAAAGAATTTGCTGCTAATGCCAGAATCGAATTTATGGAATTCTGCGGCAAACTCGAAATGGAAATCTCTCAAATGGAACCAGAAGAACAGCAAGAATTTCTCAAAGAATATGGCATTGATGAACCTGCAAGAGATACCTTTATTCGTAAAACCTATAATATGCTCGGCCTCATCTCTTTCTTTACAGTAGGAGAAGATGAAGTAAAAGCCTGGACCATTACTAGAGGTACTGAAGCTGTAAACGCTGCTGGAGAGATACATACAGATCTGCAAAGAGGTTTTATAAGGGCCGAAACAGTTAGCTATGATGATTTTATGACTGTGAAGGCACTCTCAAAAGCGAGAGATAAAGGTCTCCTCAGACAGGAAGGCAAATCTTATACCGTGCAGGATGGCGATATCATTAACATTAAATTTAATGTGTAATACATATGTCTTATAAACTGCTTACAAAACCACTCTCAGGAGAACAGATTGCTATAGGCCCTGATGTAAATAGTGATCAGCTTATGCTGGCACTGGAAACTAGCTGTGACGAAACAGCTGCGGCAGTGGTCTTAAATGGAAGAAAGGTTTTATCCAGTGTTATTTCTTCACAAATTGATATTCATCAGGTCTACGGTGGTGTTGTGCCCGAGGTAGCAGCCCGTCAACATCTTGAATCTATTAATTTTGTTATTGATGAGGCACTCAAAAAAGCAGGTATAACTATCAATGATGTTACAGCCGTATCAGCAACTTTGGGTCCTGGCCTTGTGGGTGCTCTTCTGGTAGGGGTATCAGCTGCAAAAGCCATAGCCTTTGCTAAAAACATACCCTTTATTGGTGTTAATCATCTTAAGGCACATGTTTGTGCTAATTACCTTGATACTGAGCTTGAACCTCCTTTTTTGTGTTTGCTTGTCAGTGGAGGTCATACACAGCTTATTTATGTGAAATCTTATCTTGATCAGCATATCATTGGTCAGACAGTTGATGATGCTGCAGGAGAAGCGTATGACAAGGTAGCAAGACTGCTAAATTACCCTTATCCTGGAGGGCCTAACATAGATAAGGCAGCCAAAAATGGAAATAAAAAGGCTTATGATTTACCTATTTCCAGGGTAGAAGGTTATAACTTTAGTTTTAGTGGTCTTAAAACAGCAGTTTTAAGGTTATTGCAGAAACATAGAGGAGATATCAATTCTGATGATCTCTCTGCTTCATTTCAGGAGGTTGTCACAGAAGCACTGCTACGCAAAACCCTTGAAGCAAGTAAAGAATTTAACCTGAATACACTTGTACTGGCTGGTGGGGTGGCTGCAAATAGTGGGTTAAGAGATAAATTTTTTAACCTGAAAGATAAATATAATGTTTATGCTCCGCCTTTTGCTTATTGTACTGATAATGCTGCTATGATAGGTTCTGCAGCCTACTTTGTAGAAGGTTATTATGATCTTGATGTTGAAGTTTTTTCCAGAGGTTAGAAATGAACATAATACGTACAACCATTGGCCTTGCTTATATTACCGGTATATTGATACTGGCATTTGATGCTCTATACAACTTGTTTGCAGGTATACTGCCGCCAGTATTTAAGTCTGTAATAGAATCTCCGGTTCAACTAATTTTAAACATATCTGAAATATTAAGTTTTCCTGTTTCGTTTGTGCTTGATAGAGTTATGGCTTACATGCCATCCTTTATAAGTGGTTTTTATCCTGTGACTACAACAGATATTCTGGGGGCCCGCATTATGTGGGTACCGATCCTGGCACTTTTTTTATATACTGGTATTCTGAAAGCTATTGATGAAATGGTTCTGAAGTCACGTGTTGATAATATTCACAGGCAATATAAAGAAAAAGAAGACCACCAGGTAAAATAACAGGAAGGAGTAAATCAATGAAATTAGCTATTATATCAGATATACACGGAAATTTAAGATCACTTCAGGCAGTATTAAAAGATATAGAAGAGAAAGAAATAGAAAAGGTGTACATACTGGGTGATTTAGCTTTTTGTGGTCCTCAACCAAAAGAGACACTGGACTTTATAAGAGAAAATCTTCTGGATCACGTAATTATCCAGGGAAACACTGATGAGATGATTGTAAGAGCAACTAATGCTGCTGGTGATCCATATATGCCTAAAAATGAAATTATGGCAAATGCACTGAGATATTCTCAGGAAGTACTTGATGATATTGATAAAGACTTTTTAGATAATTTGCCTTTAAAGCATGAAGAAGAGATTGGCGGTTTGAAAATGCTGTTTGTTCACGGCAGCCCCAGAAAAATCGATGAGGGTATCTTTCCTAACGTGAGATATTCGACCTTAGAAGAGATGGTAGAAGGTGTAGAGGCTAAGTTGATCTTTTGTGGGCATACACATTATCCTGTTATTCATCAGACTGCAGGTAAAACGGTTGTTAATGTTGGATCTGTAGGCCGTCCTTTTGAAGAGAACCCCAGGGCGGTTTATGTAATGCTTGATCTATCAAAGATTGAACAGCGTGAATTTGATATTGAGCATCGTTATGTAAAGTATGACACAGAAGCAGCAGCCCGGGATCTTGAGCAGTGTAACTTTGAAGGGGCTAATATTCTGGCATATATGCTCAGACAGGCTACAGACAAGTTTCCTGAGCCCTCAGAGGTTAACTAGAAATACAAATAAAAACACCTGCCCTGTAACCTCTGGAATCTTATTACTAAGACTAATGTATAACTATAACAATCAATTTTCTGTTTTCGATTTTCAAAAATTTAAAAAGTGAAGATATGGGTTGAACGAGCAGGCGCAGCCTGGGAATGAGACCCCATGCCTTCCTTTAGGGTGGGCGGGATTTGGGTTTTGAAAATCGAAAAATTTTTAAGTTATGCACTGATCTTTTACTCAGTCTGTTTATTATATAGATCAATAAATAAAATATTTTGTATTGCTTTTAATTATGTTACAAGTGTTTCAGAATGTTTAAGAGTGTGACAAAATTGAACTTTTTTTAAAGTAAAAAATTGTCTGCCTGCTTTAAGTTTAATAGAAGATGTTTTGCGGAGTGCAGTAGACAAATTACTTTTGATACAATTATTTATAGCTAGCAGATCCTTATAATACTTGTTATGAGAGTCTCATCATAACGCATCGCCAAAGGCTACTATTCACGTAACTTTCAACTCCTGGTCTCTCTAAAACTTATATACTAAAATGTTTGAGGTTGGTCTCAGGCATTTGGCCTAATATTTCAGGCTTTTAATGGCGGTGTCCTTAGTAATTGTTATGATCTTTAGTTTCCAGCCCTGTATTCTCATATACGTTGAGTAATTTGCAGCTCTACATCAAGTAGTCTATAATTGCTGTACTAATGAGTTAGTTTAGTATTTGGACTTGATGAATATGTTGCAGCTCAGTGTTAAAAGAAAGATCAACAAACCGGGGAAACCTGAAAAACACAAAAGTTTAATTGTTGAATGTCCATCCTGCAAAGCTGTTATCACAATAAAAAATGCTCAGGCTAATAGTACCCGCTTTTGCTGGAGATGTTTAAAGGAAGTTTCAATCCCTGTACCAAGTTGATAGATTAATAAACTGTTCAATATAAGCACTATCTGATATATTTACTTTGCCGGGGATATCAAGTTATTGATTAACGGATTGCTGTTGTTATAATGACCTTAATTGAACTACTGGCACCTGCAAAAGACTTAGAATGTGGTAAAAGTGCAATATTATGTGGAGCCGATGCTGTCTATATTGGTGGGCCTCTCTTTAGTGCAAGAAAATCCGCAGGAAATACCCTGGAAGATATAGCAAAATTGATTGATTTTGCTCATTTGTATTATGCAAAAGTCTATGTAACAATTAATACGATACTTACCGATGCTGAAATTTACGAAGCTAAAAAACTTATAGAAAAGCTTTACGAGCTGGAAGTAGACGCCATAATTATTCAGGATGCAGGGTTACTTGAAATAGGCCTGCCGCCAGTACCTTTGATTGCCAGCACGCAGATGCACAACCATACATTAAAGAAGGTTAAATTCCTTGAGGCTGCTGGCTTAAAAAGGGTAATTCTTGCTAGAGAGCTCTCAATTAAAGATATCAAGCATATTTCAAAGAATACAGGCATTGAACTTGAAGGTTTTATTCATGGCTCTCTCTGTGTTTGCTACAGCGGACAATGTTATTTAAGCTATGCTATAGGAGGTAGAAGCGGAAATAGAGGAGAATGCGCTCAACCCTGCAGAAAAACCTATACACTGCTAGATAACAATCGTAAAGTAGTTGCAGAACAACAACATCTTTTATCATTAAAGGATCTTAATCTATCAGAAAACATTGAAGAATTGATTAAAGCAGGTATCACATCTTTTAAAATTGAGGGTAGACTGAAAGATGAGAACTATATACGTAATGTTGTTAGCTATTACAGGCAGGCTATCGATCAGGTTCTGGAAAAGCTCGAACTGGACAGAGCTTCATCTGGAGAAAGTATAATTAATTTTAAACCGGATCTCAAAAAAACTTTCAATAGAGATTATACAACTTACTTTATTAATGGTCGCAATGATGATATTGCGTCTCCTTTTACCCCTAAAGCTATTGGTGAACCGGCAGGCATAGTTAAACATATCGCAAAAGACCATTTCAAAGTATCTACAGATAAACAATTTAGCCCGGGTGACGGCATTTGCTTCTTTGATATACGTAGTAAACTTAAAGGAACCACTATAAACAGGGTTGAAGGTAAATTGATCTATCCTGGTGATATGTCAGGCTTGAAAAAAGGTATGGAAATATACCGTAATTTTGATATTAAGTTTATCAGGCAGGTCAAAAATGCCCGTATCGAAAGAGTAATAGCAGTTAACCTCTCTCTAACCTCTCAGAAAGAAACATTAAAACTTAAAGCAGTCGATGAGGATGGTATTGAAGCTGAAGCATCAGTTTTAATTCATCAGGAACCAGCTAAAAATCAGCAGCTTGTTATTAATAACCTGAATACTAACCTCTCAAAGCTCGGTGGAACAGAGTTCAGGCTTGCAGAGCTTGATATAAATCTTGATCAGGTTAATTTTATACCTATCAGCGAAATTAATAAACTCAGGCGCAAGCTGGTTGAAATACTTAGAAATCAGCGTAAGCTCCACAGAATAAGAGATTTTATCACTATTATACCCAATAATTATCCATATCCTGAAAAAGAACTTGATTATTCTGGTAATGTTTATAATAATCTGGCAAAAAAGTTTTATGAACGTCATGGAGTAGAAAAAATAGCTCCTGCCGCAGAAGCACAAACAGATATGACAGGCAAAAAAGTTATGACTACAAAGCTTTGCCTCAGATATCAATATGGCCTGTGCAGCAAACATCAATCAGCTGAGGACTCTGACGTTCCAATGTTTCTGATTGACGAAGAAGGCAAAGAATACCGGCTGGAATTCAACTGTGATGCCTGTGAAATGGAGATATATTATTAAAGGAAGGACTGAACGCCTGCTTGTTCAACCCATATATTAAATTTAATTTTTTGAAAATCAAAACCTAAAAAACTTGTTACCTTAATTATAAATCAGTCTTTCAGAGGACTTTCTATGCATAAATCGTTTTTACCAGTAAACAAAAAGGATTTAGAACAGCAGGGTCACATATCCTGCGATATAATAATTATTACCGGGGATGCATATGTTGATCATCCTTCTTTTGGTGCTGCTTTGATAGGCAGGTATTTACAATCACTCGGCTATATAACTGGTATTATTGCTCAACCTGATTGGAATTCTAATGAAGACTTCTTAAAGCTTGGCAGGCCACGTTTATTTGTTGCTATTACAGCAGGCAATCTGGATTCAATGCTGGCTCACTACACAGCAAACAAGAAAATCAGATCAGATGATGCTTATACTCCCGGTAATATTCACGGAAAAAGACCTGACAGGGCAACTATAGTATACACAAATAAAGTAAAACAGTTAATGCCTGGTATACCTGTGGTCATTGGCGGGCTGGAAGCCAGCATGCGCCGACTTGCTCACTATGACTACTGGAGTGATTCGATTAGAAAATCTATCCTGATTGACAGTAAGGCAGATATACTGGTTTATGGTATGGCTGAAAAGCAAATATCAGAAATAGCAAAGCGCATCAGCGAAAACAAACCTCTTGACAGCATAAGAGGAACAGTAATTATGAAAGGTGAGAAGTCCTTTGATAGAAACGATTATGAGGATGCTGAATTTCTACCTTCCTTTAATGAAATAACTGGATCAAAAGACTCTTTCATTAAAATGACTCTCACTGTTGAAAAGAACCTGAACCCCTATAATGCAAAGACTTTAATACAGGCACATGATGGCAAACATATAATCTTAAACCCTCCTGTAATGCCACTAACAACTGAAGAGCTTGATGCTATTTATGCGCTGCCATTTACCCGCAGACCCCATCCGTCATATACGCAACAAATACCTGCATATGAAATGATTAAAGACTCAATAACGATTGTGCGTGGCTGCCCGGGAGGATGTACCTTCTGTTCTCTTGGTTTGCATCAGGGAAAGCTAGTTCAAAGCCGGTCAGCAAAATCTATACTCTCTGAAATAGAGGTTATTGCAAAGGATGATTCATTTAAAGGCATAATTTCAGACCTGGGAGGGCCTTCAGCTAACGTTTATAAACTCGGGTGTAAAGACAAAAACAGTATGCAAAGGTGTAAGCGTACTTCTTGTTTGTATCCTGAGATTTGTCATAACTTTGATACAGATTCAGAAAGGCTTATTAGCCTTTTAAATAGGGTGAGGTCCCTTAAAAATATTAGAAAAGTTAACATTTCTTCAGGAGTACGTCACGATATAGCACTGAGAAACCTTGATTACATCAGAGAATTATGCAGGTATCATGTGCCAGGGCATTTAAAGCTTGCACCAGAATCCTTTGAGGATAATATTTTAGCTTTAATGCACAAACCGTCAAAAAAGGTTTATGAAGAATTTGCACAAATATTTTTCAGATTATCTTCTAAAGTAAAGAAAAAACAGTATATATTACCTTATTTAATCGCTTCTTTTCCTGGTTGTACGCTTCAGGATATGGTAAAAATGTCTAAATATATGAGAAAAAATAACATCAGGGTAGAGCAGGTTCAGGACTACATTCCACTGCCTATGACACCGGCAGCAGCAATGTATTATACAGAAAAAGATATTTATACCGGCAAAAAACTTTACGTCGCAAAGAAGCATAGTGATCGGGCTGCCCAAAAACAGCAGCTATTCTGGTGGAAAGGCAATAAATAGCTATTTTGAATTAACGATATTGTACGTGGATTCCGGTATTTTTCATAGTTAAAAACATTTATTTTCTTTGCGCTATAAAGCTAAAACCCGCTCTAGATAATTCTTTTTGCTGTCAGGTCTGATGTTACAGATGGTTACGTAAAGTATATACAGTGTAGATATGCGATCTTTTAGAAACAGACATTATAGTATATTATTAAATTACGGCTATAAGCTACCATCATTTGTATTCGGACAGAGAGAGACACTATTTTAAGGCACAAAATCGCTTAAACACACTGTTTATCTGTAGTAATGGTTTTTTACACAATCTTTTTGAGAGAGACAAAGTTTGATTATTAAAATAATCTTAAGAAATATTAAGCCTTCTGGTTTTTCGTGCTAGACTGTTAAAACACCTGTATGAAGAGGGTTCTGCTATTTATATTCCAGTCGGGTTGCGTTTTTATATGTTAAATTTTATAAAAAACAGGCAACTTTTTATATTCAGGATCATTATCTAAGTACCTACCAGAGTTATCGCTTACGAAAAGGATTTAAACAATGGCCCTACAAACAACCACTCCAGAGAAAACGAGAAAAGTCAATTCAAGTCTTCAAAATTCTAAGTATGCAAATGTTTCAAGACCATTGCCTATTAAAGGTGTTGTTAACATTGATAATATATCAGATAGAGAGTTTGAAATTGTTGAAGAAATAGCAGAATCAACCTTTGCAAGAGAGATTAACTGGAGACCACAGGGTTTTCTGTCTATTCTTTCATCAATATTAATTCAAAATAAAGTGCCCGAATTAGAGTATATTGCTGATTATAAAGGTCACAGGCTTTCTTTAAGGACAAATGCAAAAGGCAAAACAGCTTTAACAGTGACAAAAAAATTCTCTGGCAAAAAAGTTCTTGAAACTTTTATACCGTTTAACCCGGTAGTAAGGTTTGGAGTTAGAACAGGCACATCAAGGGCTATGCTTCTTAACAGATTGATGAAAACAGTCAGATTTCAAGTAGAAGGTGAACTTTTAGCTAGTTAGAAAACCCAAATGTTTTTTACTTCAGGCTTAATCAGATATAATCTGGTGACAGTTCAGGTTTTAAAAAAATTTAGACTATATTGAAACTTTCCGGGTTTATTTATTAAGCTGATCAGGTATGCTACGTGCCGAAACTACTTTTACGGGCTATTTTACCCTGCCTATCATACAAAATATTACACTAAATTACTAATTATTAACTTTAAAACTTGAAATTTAGCTCTCTATTGATCTATCCTTATACTACCGTCCCGAACAAATACTTACGGGCAAATGACGGCAATATTTTTATCGCCCTGATTGATTTATTCGCTTGACTCTATAGTTATGAAGCAAGTATAATCAAACACCGAACAAGTATTCACGATAATTTACAACCTTAGAGGCTTAGAACAATGAAAAAAGGTATACATCCTGATTACAAAGACATAACCGTAACCTGTGTTTGCGGAAACACAATTGAGACAGGCTCAGTAAAAGATAAGATTCGTGTAGAGATTTGCAGTGCGTGCCATCCGTTTTATGCTGGCACTCAGAAGATCGTTGACACTGAAGGAAGAGTAGACAGATTCAAAAATCGTTATAAAAACCTTGAAGCTCAAAAGAAATCAAGTAAGAAGTTGAAAGCCGAAAAACGTGCACAGGAAGAAGCAGAGAAAAAAGCAGCTGAAGAAGCCAAAGAATTAGAAAGAAAAAAAGCTGAAAAACAGGCAAAAAAAGAAGCCAAGCTTAAAGCCAGAGCTAGAGCTAAACAGGCTGAAGAAATGAAAAAACAGCTTGAAGAAAAGCAAAAGGCCAAAATAGAAGAAGCTAAAGCTCCTGAAGTAGGGGAAAAGAAAGAAGAAAAATCTCAGGCAGAACCATCAGAAGAACCTAAAGCTACTGAAAAACCCCCTGAAACAGTCGCTGAAGAGAAAAAAGAAACACAAAGCGAAGTTAATTCTTAGCAAATATATATTTGTCTGAAAGACAGGACCTGTGGAGTTCTGTCTTTTAGTGTTTATTCATTGATAAAATAACAGGAATTAAAAGATGACCTTAAATACAGATAACATGCAACAGGGAAAGCCAGCAAAAACAAGTTCTGACGGAAAAATAAGAGTGGAACTTCTTTCAAAACCTGATGATACTCTGAAAGCTATTTATGTGGCCTGCCGTACCTGTTATTCCAGTCAGGATCCTCAGCTTATCTGGGATAAAGATTATGACAGAGACAAAATGCTTAAACTGGTCAAAAAAGTTATTGAATCAGGACATCACAGTACCCTTGAACACTGCCATTACATTTATGCAGTCAGCGGTATCAGCAGGGCATGCTCACATCAACTGGTCAGGCACCGTCATATGTCTTTTTCTCAGAAGTCTCAGCGCTATGTTACTGAAACTGATCAGTTTGAATATATTACGCCGCCTGCCATAGAGAACTCTGAGTTTGTTGATGAATACCATCAGATGATGACAGAACTTCAAAATTTTTATACCCGGATGATTGAAACAGGTATAAAGGCAGAAGATGCTCGTTTTGTATTTCCTAATGCAACCAGTACATCGATGGTTCTTAGCTTGAATCTTAGAGAACTTATGCACCTGGCTAATCTCAGGCTCTGTACAAATGCCCAGCATGAGATTAGAAAACTAACTCAAAAAATGGTTAACCTTGCTATTAAGCAAGATGACTGGCTTAAAGATTACCTTGTTATAAAATGTGATGCTCTTGGCTATTGCAACGAAATTAAAACCTGTGGAAGAAGACCACACAAGAATAATGTTATTAGCAATTGATAAATAATGAGGCTGAAGTAGACTATGGAAGAATTAATTGAAAAAATCAGGCAGGTTGAAGTTCGTTATAATGAACTTGGTCAACAACTCAGTGACCCTGAAGTTTATTCAGACGTTAACCAGTTTAAAAAGCTTTCCAAAATGCGTAAATCTCTTGAAGAAACAGTAGAAACTTATCATAAATGGGAAGAACTGGCAAAAAATGTTGCAGAAGCCAGAGAAATGGTCAAACATGAAAAAGATATTGAAATGAAATCTTTTCTACAGGCCGAAATAGAAGAAAACGATTCAAAAATACCAGCACTGGAAGAAAAATTGCGCCTTATGTTGCTTCCCAGAGATCCTAATGATGATAAAGATATTATGCTTGAAATAAGAGGTGGGGCTGGTGGAGATGAAGCTAATATATTTGCTTCTGACCTTCTGCGTATGTATTTACGGTATGCAGAAGATATGAAGTGGCAAACAGAAGTACTATCAAAGTCTGAAGATGGTCTGGGCGGTGTATCAGAAGCAACTGTATCTATTAAAGGAGATGCTGTTTATAGCAGACTAAAATATGAGTCGGGCGTACACAGGGTACAGCGGGTGCCAGTAACAGAATCTCAGGGACGTGTTCACACAAGTACTGCAACAGTAGCAGTTATGCCTGAAGTTGATGACGTAGAAATTGAAATAGACCCCAAAGATATAGAATTAACTACTACAAGATCTGGAGGCGCAGGCGGGCAGAATGTTAATAAAGTTGAAACAGCTGTCAGATTGTTTCATAAGCCGTCAGGTATTCAGGTACACTGTACAGAAGAAAGAAGTCAGCTTCAAAATAAAGAAAGAGCTATGCAAATACTGAAAACCAAGCTCTTTGATATTGAACTTCAAAAACAAACAAAGGAAATTGAAGATCTCAGACGATCTCAGGTCGGCACAGGGGATCGAAGTGAACGTATTCGTACCTACAATTTTCCGCAGAGTCGCTGCACTGACCATCGTATTGGAAAAAATTATAATGTTCAGACCATTATTGACGGAAATATTAATGACCTGATAGATGATCTGGTTAAATATGATCAGAAAACTAAGCTTGAAAAACTTGCTACAGCAACTACAGAGTAAAAATAGAATGAATATAGCGAGAATACGCCTTGATATAGTAAAAAGGTTGACTGCTAACAGTATTGATCCTTATGAAGCAGGTGTTGAAGCTGATCTGCTGATTGAACATTTTCTGGATATAGACAAAAATGACCTGCTTATCAGACCAGATGTAGATATAAAAGATACCCGGCTTGAAGCACTTCTTGAATCTGTTGATTTGAGAGTAAAAAAAAGAATACCTGTTCAGTATATCACAGGCTATGCTTATTTTTATGGCTCCAGGTTTCTGGTCAATCAGCACGTTCTTATACCACGTAATGATACTGAAATACTTGTAGAAAAGGCTATTCAAACTTTAGCGGGTTCAGAGAATATTCATATTGCTGATATTGGTACAGGTTCAGGTGTTATTGTTGTTATAATACTTATGTATTGCAAGCGTTGTACCGCTATAGCAACAGATATTTCAGAAGATGCTCTGAATATAGCACGTCAAAATGCCTGTCTTAACAGAGTTTCAGATAGAGTACGGTTCGTTAAAACAAATTATCTCAGAGATATTGACATTAAGTTTAATGCAATACTGGCTAACCCGCCATATATACCAATGAAAGATAGAGTTAAACTTGCTCCTGAAGTTGCTCTGCATGAACCGGAACAGGCGCTCTTTTGCTCTAATAGCGATCCTGTCGAGCATTATAGAGAAATTAGCCGTGAAGCAAAAGACAAACTGCACAATGGAGGGCATTTATTTTTCGAATTGAACTCTGATACTGTCTGTGACGTCAGAACTTTAGTTGAAAAAGAAGGCTGGCAAAATATTTCTATTTATAATGACCTGAACAGACTTCCAAGGGTTCTTCATTGCCAGAAAAGCTGATATTTTTATTTTTTCAGGGTAAAATAATAATGATCCACGTAAAGTTTGTGAAAATAGCATATTTAACGATACAAAAGCGTTCTTTTACTAAAAAACTTTAACGAAAGGGGATTTTAAATGTACACAAAAAAAACCTCTCTTATTAAATTTTTAACAGTATTATGCATTATAACAGGTTTTGCAATTATATTTGTTGATCAGGCAGATGCTAGAGGCCGCAGTAAGTCAGTCTCAGGATCCAGAGGCGGGTCAATAAATTCAAATGTAAATGTTAATCAAACAGGTAGCAATACTTATTCACGCTCAGGACAACATCAGTATAAAAATAGACACGGCAAAGGCGGCTCTGCAACTTCTTCAGGGACCGGTACTGTTAACTATAATAGAGGTCAGGGAGTTGATACCACATATCAGGGCGAAATTAAAACAGAAAGAGGCGGCTCAATTAAAACTGATAGACAGGGGCATTCTTCTTACAAAAGAGGTGAAGGAGTTTCTACGTCCTCTCAGGGTCAGTACACAACTGAAAGAGGAAATACATACACCACAGAACACTCAGGGAACATAACCCACACTAAAGGACAGGGTGTTAATAGCTCTCAATCAACTACTATTAATACACCTGGTGACAATTCTTACAATCTTGATAGGAACGCCAGCTACAACTATACTCAGGAATCTGGATTGACAAAAGAAGGAAATGTTACCGTCACTGATAAAGAAGGTAATATAGTTGGGAGCGGAGATTATAATGCTACATATCAACAGGGAGAAGGCTATAACAAACATGGTAACTATACCGGCCCGGAAGGAAAAACTTATCAGACAGATAAATCTGTGATACGCAATGAAAGCGGAAGTTATACAACTGATAAAACTACAACTGGTCCGCAAGGGCAGACATACAGTACAACCAGGCAAACTGATTACACCTATACTGAAGATCAAGGCCTGCAAAAAGATGTTACCGGCACAACATCACAGGGCAAAGACTTTGAATATCACTCAACAAAAACAGTTGATAAGCAATAAAACCAGAGGTTTAGCAGACTATCAGATAGTTACAGGTTTAAAATAACAATGAAAAACTTTTACATAACTCTATTAGCACTTTTATTTCTTGTTTTTGCTTCTATATATAGCTATAGTAATGCCGTAGTTAATGAAATTGATAGGGCAAGCTTTGAATCACTGCGTGAAAGTGCTGCCAAAACAGAACAGGCTATTGATAAAATTCAAAAAGGGTTGCAAAAGGCAAAAAAAGCACTTAAAACTAACAATAAAATGAGTAAAGAGCAGAAAAAACAACTCAAAAGTCAAATAGCTGAGGCTGAAGCAGCACTGGAAAAATATAAAGCTCCTGTTTCTGGCTTCAATAAATATGCTGATAAAGCAATGTCAGCAATTGAGGTTTATGATGAGATAACAGAAATAAAAGAACAATACAATCGTGATCGTAATTTGCAGGGTCCTCTTGCGGCTCAACTGCGTTTGATAAGCAAAACAATGAGTGATTATGGCTCTAATGTCCCCCTTCTCGGGGATGCGATAGAAATGTATGGCACTGTTACTACAGGGCTGCTTGATAACACTGAAAAAATCGCACTGACACTTGATGAAAACTTTAATCAGGGCGCTATAAGTGGTCAGGGTTACAGACCTGCTGGTGAAAGCAGGGAAAAATATGAAGCATTACTCCGGCAGTATCCTGAGCTTGCTAAAAACCTGACCTATATACCTGTTTCACCTGGTTTCATCTATCAAACAGATGTCAATGAAGTTGATAACCCCTCACTTATCTGGGATGAAACAGAAAAGCAATTTTATAAAATAGACAAAAACGTTCCAGTAAAGGGCCTTTATAAGATGCGCCTTCTGGCAGGCCGACGTACACAGCCTCATGAACTTAAGATTGTTGCTGAAAAATGGAATGATGTCGGCAGTAAGCTTTTATTGAAATCTATCGAAATAAAGGTGATTTATGATACGATTAAGGAGTCTGAAGGCTATAGCTCAACAAAGAAAGCCTTTTATGAGGTTTATAACGATAATTATAACGTTCTTTACAGAGCAATAAAAGATCCGGATCTGTTTTATTCTCTTTATTTGTTTGATAGTCAATTCAGAAATACTGTTGATGCTACTCTGGGGCAGCTTTACAATAAGCTTGCTGTGATACCTGAGGCGCAAAAAGATGCTGAATATATTCTGGAGTTTGCAAGAAAGCGAGGAATCTTTATACCGGCAGTGTCACAGTCTGATCAACAGGTTTCAAAACCCCGCCGTATCGAAGATACTACGCAAAGCAGGCCACCTCAAAGAATTAAGCAGAAAAACAATACCCGCAAAACGGCTAGCACCCGGGGAGACCAGTCAACACAGTCATTTACCCAGAGTAAAACTGCCACAAATGCTGGCAATAGTTCTATAAATCCACAGCTGGAAGGTCAGAAGATTTGTAACAATTATATGAAGGCTCTGGTAATGGATGTTAAAAAGCTGGAATCGCCTGATTTATCACGCTGGGTTGAGTTTACACGAAGCTTCACCTATGAAGATGGTAACTGTGTAGGAGCTTTTATAACCTGGGAGAAAAAGCCCGGTAAAGAGGCTCACAGAGCGTTTACGTTTTATTCGGCTGATAGTCCGGCTAAATTGCCTGCTGCACAGCTCAAAGCGGGCTGGAGTAAAAAGTATCCGGATCTGGGCTGGTAATATTTCTTAAAGGTTTAAAGTCTTTTATAGAGCCTCTTTCAGGGGTTAGCTTCATAAAATGTTTGACCGGCGTCTAATTATGTAAAATAATACAGAGAAATGAAAATTGGCTTTTCATCGAAATTGTCAACAGAAGAGCCGTATTGCTTTAAGTTTAATGTGTTTCACATGAAAAAACATGCAAAAACAATAATTATAGCACTGGTTGTCATAATATTTCTTGCTAGCCTCTATCTTGAGGTTTTTTGCGGACATATTAACCTGCAAATATCTGATATAATGGGGCTTTTTTCAAAGTCAGAAGATCTTAATACGCAGCTATTAAGTATAATAAGATTGCCCAAGGCTGTAAAGGCTATCATAGCAGGGACTGGTCTTGCTGTATCCGGTATGTTTTTGCAGACAGTGACAAAGAATCCGCTTGTAGAGCCTTATTTTACGGGTGTATCTTCTGGTGCTGGTCTTGCACTTGTGCTGGCTATTACTGCCGGTCTGCCACCTGTTTATTATTCTGTAGCTGCTTTTTTTGGTGCAATATTAATCTCTCTTATAGTTATTTCGCTAACTGGATTAAGAAAGTTTTCTCTTGTTAAGCTTATACTAATAGGTTTATCTATTAATATATTTGTAAGTGCAGTTGTTTCATCATTAACGCTGCTTGATAGTGAGCATACCCGTTCAATAGTGATGGTTCTGACAGGAAATATTAGCAGTTCTCTGTTGATTATGAAGCCTCTGGTCATTCTGTTTACTCTAGGTATGATTATATGTATATTTATGGTTCCCAAGCTGAACTTTCTTGTGCTTGATGGTAATATTGTGACTGCTTTAAGCTCAAGAGCACACATTTATTTCATTATAATAGTAATACTTTCATCATTTATGGCTTCTTTAAGCGTTTGTGCTGCGGGCATTCTGGGGTTTGTAGGTATAATTATTCCTCACCTGTCAAGGCTTATCATTGGTCAAAACTTTAAGTTATTGTTTTTGATGAACGTACTTCTTGGGTCAACGATAGTACTGTTCTGTGATTATGTTTCCAGAACGCTGCTTTATCCAACTGAATTGCCTTTAGGTCTTGTTATATCTATGATCGGGGCTCCTATTTTTATTGCATTTATTGTTATAAGAGGCAGTCAGTTTTATGCTTAAGGTCGTCAACGGAAAAATTGCATACGGTGAACATGTAGTAGTAGATGGTGCCAATCTTGAGGTATTGCCATCAAAATTAACGATTATCATTGGTCCTAATGCTGCCGGTAAGACTTCGTTAATCAATGTTCTTGCAGGTAATAGAAAACTTGCCAGCGGGGATTATGAATCTTCTTATAGAAAAAGTATTTTAATACCTCAAAGCCCTTTTTATCCTGAAAATATAACGCTTTTTGAATATGTATCTTCCATATTCTATGAAAAAGGGCTGAAGTGGTCACTTTCAAAAGAGGAAAAGCAAAAAACCACAGATGTTTTAGAAAAACTGAACCTTCAGGATAAAGCTTCAAACTATATGAACAGCCTCAGCGGAGGAGAATTGCAGCTTGCTAACATAGCTCTGTGTTTAATGTCAGGAGCTGATTTAATACTGCTTGATGAGCCTTCAGCCAGCCTTGACCTGATAAATCAGGTTATGGTACTTGATATACTTAAGAAATTAAATGCTAGAGGCATTACTATTATTGCTATAATGCACGATATCAATCTTGCCTGCAAATATGGAGATAAATTTATTATTATTTCTCGAAAAGGTAAGCTTATCTATGGTGATAAATCTAATATAATCTGTAAAGAAAGCCTCTGTGAGTTCTATAATGTTGATTTCAAAGTAATAAACATAGACAATGATATCTTTATTCAACCTGATATATAAATTTCTGTTCAAAAAAGCTGAAAAGTTCTATCTGAAGCTAATATATATAAATTTTTATTAAGTTATGGCAATTTTAGTAACAAAACTATTTAAAATATTTTAATTGTGATATATAAGTGTACTATATACAATTATACCCCATTAAGTGTATTTACTACAATTAATATTAATATTTTGCAACAAATTGTCCCGGTTTTGCGGGAAATACTATAATTTATCTGGAACCCCTTGAAAGCTATTTAGTAATAATTACTGATTTTTATCGTTTGCAGCTTAAATAAAGCTTATAATAAAAAGTAACAACTAAAGCACAGGTAGTTAGAAGATGAAAACACAAAAATTGTCAAAAGCTCTGGTATATCTTGCTCTTGCTTATTCAATTTCTTTAAATAGTGTATTTGCAAACAATATTGTTGTTGACCAGAATACTGATACAGCAATACATACAAGCGGAAAAATAACCAGCATTACTACAGGTACGGTTATTAAGAAAAATGCTTTTAACTCTTTTAAGAAATTTAATGTTTCTGAGGGTAATGTAGTAAACTTAATTCATCCTGATAAGTCTAATGCCCTGATTAATCTCGTACATGATCAGCACAGTCATATAGATGGCATTATAAACTCTATAAAAGCTGGCTATATCAGTGGGGATATATATTTTGTTAATCCTCATGGCGTTACAGTAGGGCCTCAGGGTGTAATAAATGCTGGTAGCCTTACGGCGGTTACACCTTCACAGACTTTTATGAGTTCTTTCTTTATCTCTCCTGGAAACCCTGACCCTTTAGCTGTAAATACTTTATTAAAAGACCTAGCTCCTGTTAATAATACTGCGGTTTTTGCCAATGAAGGTAAAATAAATGTTACTGATAGCCTGAATATACAGGCAGGTGATGTCATAAACAATGGATTAATGCAAACAGGTATAACTTCTGTTTCAGAAAATATCTATGGAATAAGCATAAGTGACATTGTAAATACTGGTTATCCTGAATATTCTCCCAAACTTGTTGCTAAAAATGGTAATATAACTATTAAAGCTTCTGAAGACTTTAATAACTTTGGATATATATCAATACCTAAAGGTAATATGACAGTATATGCTGGTAATAATGCTACACTGGAAGGTGATTCATGTACTTATGTCAGTAATACAATTGATTTTACTGCTGATGTTGATACAGCAATCATGAAAAACGCTAAAGTTAAAGCAGGTAAAGATATCATAATGGATGCTGCTGTTAATAGCTTTGTCTCAGACAATTCAAAAGTTGCAGCTGGCCGTAATATTGATATACTTGCCGGTAACGATGGGTTTATACGTGATTATTCAAGCGTTCAAGCTGCTAATAATTTATATATAAATAGTGCAAATTATACCTACATAACAGGCAATGCTTCTGTTGAAGCAGGCAAAAACCTTTCTTTAGTCTCAGACAAACTTGATGCAGGTATTAACGGTAATGCAACAGTAAATGCAAATAATATAAGCATTTCTGCTGATGTAACGGCTTTTATTGCTGATAATGCAGGGGTTTCATCAACCGGAAGGATTGATTTGTTCTCTGAAAAGTACAATGCATATATTACAGATAATGCAAATGTATATTCTAAAAATATGATAGTGCTTAATGCGGGCAATGATTCCTTTGTTTACGGCAATGCCAGAGTAGAAGCAGGTAATAACCTTCAGCTTAAAGCACGTAACAACTCGATACTTGATGGAGGCTTTGTCAGAGCAAAGAATGTTGAGCTTAATGCAGGTGTATATTCTTTAATTGTAAACAATGCAGATGTTCATACTTACAATAACCTTCTTATGTCTTCAAAAAATGATGCTATCATAGAAGATTATGCTCTTGTTAAATCAGATAACAACATTAATATAACCTCAACAGAAGGTTCTGCTATTATTAGAGATAATGCAGTTGTATCTGCAACCAGCAAATTAGATCTTAATGCAGATATAGATTCTCGTATATCTGACTATAGCCAGGTTACAGCAAATAATATAAATCTTAATGCCCTGCAATTATCTTATATCAATAGTAACGCTATTGCAAAAGCCTCAAATAATATAAATCTTACTGCCAGAGGATCAGCTTTTATCTCTAACAACGCACAAATAGAAGCAGGAAATGCCATTAATCTGGTTGCAGGAGATAATGCCTTTATAAATGCTGAAGCAACAACGGTTTCATCAGCTCTTAAGCTTGAATCATCAGGCAACAGCAGTATCCATGGTAATGCCCGGGTGTCATCTGGTTCTGTTAAGCTGTTAGCCGGCCAGGATGCGTATATAACTGATACCTCTGAGGTTATTGCAGAAAAAGATATAACCCTTTCAGCTGAAGGCGTTGCCTTTATTACCGGGGATGCTTATATTTCTGCAAAAGAAAATATTATACTTGAAGCAAAACAAAATGCTTTTACGACAGATAATATAGTAATCCAGACAGATAAAAACGTTCTTCTGACGGCTGATAACTATTCTTTTGTTAATGGAAATACACAAATTGTTGCAGGTCAGAATGTAATTATAACTTCAAATGCTGCCAGTGCAAGTGTAAGCGGTACGGCTTCAATAGAAAGTGGTACAAATACAATATTAAACGGGAATGAAAATGCCTTTATAACGGGCAATGCAAATATCAACTCAGGTAACAATACTGTGATAAACAGTGGAAACTATTCATTTATCAATGGTGAGGCCAATGTAAATTCTGGAAATAGTATTATACTTACCTCAGAAGTATTTGATAGCACTATTGGTAATCAGGCTAAACTTTATGCTTTAAATAATGTTGTTTTAACTAGCAATAACAACTCTATTATTAATGAAGATACGACAATATTAGCCGGTAATAACGTTATTTTAAATGCATCAAACGGTAATGCCTTTATCAGTGGCAATCCTGTGGTTGATGCAGGGAATACAATTAAGCTCGTGGCATTTTCTGATGCTATATTATATGGCAATGCCTCTCTAAATTCAGGAAACAGGGTCGTTTTACTTTCCGGCAATAACTCTATTATTGATGGAACTGAAATTCAATCAGGCAACATTGTTTTAAACGCTTTTAATAACAGTCTTATAGCCAATAACGCCAGGCTTATATCCTCAAGCAATGTAGTTTTAAGAGCAGGCTATAATGCAATTATTAATGGTAGTGCAGATATTAAAGCCGGTAATAACATAATTCTAGAAGCAGTAAATGATTCATTTATTACTGACAGTGCTAATCTAAATGCAGATAATAATATTATACTTATGGCAGTTCAAAATGCTTTTATTAACGGTAATGCACATACAGTAGCAGGTAACAACACCTTACTAACAGCCATAAATAATGCTTTTATAGGTGGTACAGCTAACGTGTTTTCTGGTAAAAATGTTATGTTATTAGCGGGAAACCAGGTATTTATTGATGATACGGCAACAGTTGAGGCTGGCAAGAGGATTATATTAATAACATGGTAGTTGAATACTGGCTTTAACGTATTAACGTATCTGCATTGTCAATGATCTCTTTAATATGAGAATTGAAGACCTTTTTATCAAACCTTTTAACAGCATTAGATATATATTTATGATCCCAGGAGATAGATTCTGCAAGGTTGATTGCTTTGTTAAGTGATTGTATATCCTGGTTTTCAAAGAGTATGCCAGTTTTATTGTCTTCGATAATATCAAGGGCTCCACCGCCTTTGAATGCTATAACAGGTTTTCCTGCTGCACCTGCTTCTGCCATGACAATACCAAAATCTTCTTTGCCGGGAAATATAAAGCCTTTACACCTATTAAATAAGCTTATAAGTCTGTTCTCAGACACTCTCCCTAATAGCTCAATATTATTTTTTGCTTTAGACTTAAGTTTCTGATATTCTGCTCCATCGCCAGCAATAATTAGTCTTTTGCCTGACTCATTAAAAGCATCTACAGCCATTTCAAACCCTTTATAAGCAACCAGGCGACCAGCCATGAGGTAGAACTCTTCTGATTCCTGGTGATTAAATTTCTCAGTGTCTACTGGTGGATGGAGAATCCTGGCATCCCTGTTGTAATATTTCTTAATTCTGGTAGCTGTATAACTTGAATTAGCCAGGAATAAATCTACCCTGCAAGCACTTGTAACATCCCACATCCTGAGATAGTTAGATATTAGACATATAAATAATCTCTGAAACAGATTAAAGCGGTTCAGATCAGAATATACCCAGAACATATCCCATATATACCTAGCAGGAGAATGGCAATAGCAAATATGTGCTGCGTCTGGTCTTGGTATAACACCTTTTGCAACAGAATGATGAGAAGAAAAGATTACATCATAATCCTGAAAATTTAGAAATTCAATCGCAAAAGGCATCAGCGGAAAATAAGCTTTATAAAACCTTTTTGCCAGTGGCATTTTCTGTACAAAGCTTGCTTTTATATCTTTCTTACAATAGGGTTCAGGTATAATCTTTTTGTCATAAACGGTTGTAAAAAGATCTGCTTCAGGATATATGTCAAGCACATTAAATACTATGCTTTCTGCACCTCCTATGCCACCTGCGAGTTGGTCTGACATAACAGCTATTCTGGGTTTTAATGACATTTTTATTTCATTCTCATTACAATAGAAGACACTTAAACATTTAAAATCTAAAACATTTTACCATTTAACCTGACAAATGGAGAGATTTTATAAATTATACTATAAATTTCTTTAATTAAATTTCGTAAAACTTGACAGCGTAACTATTTTTTTTATTCCGGGTTGTTATATCATAAGTAAATAAGGCAATGTGTGGTTAGACTGTGAAAAATTTTGTTCAAATACCCCTGATTTTAATAACATTTTTAACATTACAATCGCTGCCATCTCTGGCAAATGATTATAAGGGGGATGTTTATTTTGAGAAATACAATCATGGTAAGTCTAACATAAAGTTCTATTTGTCTGAAAACCGAAATTTTGTTACTCGAAAGTATTTGCTTGGCCCTAATGATGTTTTGAGTATTTCATTTCTGGGTGTTCCTGAGCTGGATCAAAAGAAAATCAGGATACAACCAGATGGCAATATTACACTGGCTCTTCTCGGGACAACAAATATAGCAGGTTATACTGTTGCAGAGTTTGAGGAATTGCTGCTGGAAAAGTATAAGTACTATTTAAAGGATCCTCAAATTACCATTAACCTTGATGAAACGAAGCCTTTTATAGTTTATGTATCTGGTGCAGTGTTAAATCCGGGAAGTTATGAGCTGGATACTAATACATCTGAAGCTCAATTTATGAATAACACAAAGCCAGAATTAAGAATAATAAGAAAATCCCCATTACTATCAAATGTTCTTGTAGCAGCAGGAGGTATTTCTTTTGATGCTGATCTTGAACATATAATGATATCAAATAAAATTGAAGATGCACAGTTTGAAGTGAACCTTCTGGAGCTTCTTGAGGCTGGCGATGCAAACCAGGATATCTATTTAATGCCGGGTGATGTTGTTCATGTGCCAAGGCTTCCAACGCCTGTAGCAGTTAATCCTTCAGATTATAAAAAGTATGCAGGGGCTACATTTTCTCCTAAAGACGTTCCTGTTAAGGTATTAGGTTATGTTAATGCTCCGGGGCTTGTCAAACTGGATTCATCCAGATCTACTAACATCAATTCGGCAATTGCTGCTGCAGGTGGATATCAGCGAAATGCATCATATCCCCCTAAAAAGGTGTATCTTAGTAGAATTGATAACAATGGAATGCTTATTACTACGGCAATTAACCCTATGAAGGATGATACAATCATAATGCCTAACGACATTATATATGTACCTGACAAGCCTAGGCCTATGATTGGTAAGGCTTTTGATTATTTAAGTCGCATTATTGCACCTGCTAACATGTTTGCCAGTACTTATAATAACTGGGCTTTGATGTTTGATCCAAAGCGTTATCAGGTGAGAGTGATAGAATAGAGAATTGGTTGTGTTATTACCCCTACAGGATAGCTTATATGAAAAGAAATAAATTACTTTTACTTATCCTGAAAGAAAAGAAGCTTGTAGCATCAGGCTTAATCGCAGGTGTTGTTATCTTTTTAGTTTATCTTATTTTCTTTTATGTACCTTTATTCAAGACAAGCACTAAAGTTTTTATAAGAAATATTCCCAAACAAGATATAGTAGCTGCATTTGGAGGGGGTTCAACTGTTGTATCAGAGAGTGGATTTAGTAATCCGTTATTTAATCTGGTTCAAATCATTGAATCTGAATCTGTTGCCAGCCGTGTTTATGAAAAAACATCAAAAAAATTCAATAAAGATTACAAAAGAATTAACGCTGTTTCAATGAGTGACTGGCTTATAACCTATGATGATATTGTTAGTGCCCAGATAAAACCTTCTACAGATATAATTCAAATCTCTTTAAAGTGGCCAAACAAGGATAATTCGCAGATAATATTGAATGAGATCGTTAAACAGTTCAAAAACGTTAATCTAGAGATACGAAAGTCAGTTGAAACAAAGCAAAGCATATATTTGAATAACCAGCTGCTTGAAATAGCAAGCCAGCTTGATAATATCCGCAAGGAAATTAAAGATTATAAAGTAGAAAACAAAGCAGTAGATATTCTTAATGAAACAACAGAGCTAACAAAAGCAAGAGTAGAGCTGCAAAAGCAAGCAGAATTGCTTAAAAGCCAGATTAATTATTACGATAATAAACTTTCGGATCTTTCAAATCAGCTCAATTTTTCTGATGTAAAAACTGCTCTGAGAGCGGCTTCTATAGGGGAGGATCCTTATTTAGTTCAACTCAGTGAGGATCTTGCTAATGCCCAGCAAAAATATGCCCAGTTATCATCAAAGTTTACAGATAATTATCCTGATGTAAAATCAGTTAAGAGCGAAATTAATGAGCTAAAGAAAAATATAGAAACTCGAAAAAAAGAAACTCTTGGCAATGTTAAAATTGATAGGGGCTTGTATGATAAACCTTCACAGGATCTGGTCACAGAGATGGCCCGATTGCAGGCTGAACGAACTTCTACCAGAGCTCAGTTAGCAAGTTTAAATAATGGTATTGAGAAACTTAAAACCCAGGAAAGTACCCTGCCGTCTAAAATACTGGGGTTAGAAGAGCTCCAGAAACAGGAAAAAGCACTGGCTTCAGCTTATGAAAACATTAAACAAAAACAAATTGAGGCTAAAATTAAAGAGTCTGAAATTGTTGATAATATTGTTATTCTGGATCAGGCATCACCTCCTAAATATGTATTTATTTTTCTTTTGACCAGATTTATTGGTCTTGTGGGAATTACATTCTTACTTTCAATTGCCACGGCTTCCATAAAAGAAGAACTGGAAAACAAATGGACTAATTCAAGAGAAATAGAAGAGGTTACAGGTAAAAAAGTACTGGGTACGATCCCATGGATTAAATCACAGGAGCTGTTTGAGAAAGATGCTGATCAGTTTATTCAGAAATCAGACAGCATTCTGGGGGTTTCATATGGTGAAATTGTTTCTAATATGGTTAGAAGCTCATACCTGAAAGATACCCAGGCCATTTCTTTTGTGTCAACAGTGACAAGCAGGCATATGTCATCCATTATTCCTAATATTACCGCTACACTTGCAAGGCTTAATAAGTCAGTAATACTTATATCTACTGATTTTGAGCAATCAGATAAGCTGCTAAAAAACTTCAATATTAAATTACCCAAAAACAAACATGATATGCTTGACGTTATTGACAGGATTAACATCCATCTTCGTATTTCTAAACAGGTAGACAATGAAGTTTTGACCCAATTGTTAGAAGAAGCCTTTGTTCCTATAATAGTTGAAGGCAATGATGTATTCCATTTTCTCCATATTAACAAGCCTGTTAATATGTATGACTACGTTGGAACACGTGGTTTTAATACTATTATAGATTTTTTAAAGCAATATTACGAGTTTATTATTATAGATACACCTTCTAAGCCATTAATGTTTCCTGAATTTGCTGCTATTTCAAATGTCAGTGATGGTGTAATTGTAATAGCTGCAATGGAAACAAACCGTGACGGTCTCATAACAACTCTTGAACGCTTTGAAAAATCAGATACTGAAATACTGGGTATTATTGCCAGAGAGCATAATAAAGAACTTGAAAGCTTCTTTTCATCAGATATCAAAAATATGTTCTTTTAAATATGGAAAACCGTTTTGAACAGATAATATCTCGATTGTTGACTAACAAAACTCTGGTCATACTGGGGGCTTTGCTGGTACCTCTTGTAGTTATAAAATTTGTATCAAAAGACACAAATGTCGATCCACTGCTGATTTACTTTTTATTATCTGCCGGGTTGTTTGTCGGGTTCTACGTCTTTAACCTTTCACTTAAGTTTTCATACTTGCCATATCTTTTATTGCAGCTAATAATTATCTGGATATTTCTTGACAATAAGATTTCAGAGATTCTAGGTATTAATATAAAGCTTTATGCTCTGGTTTTTGGGCTCAGCTTTGTTGTATCAATTTTTTATTTTTTCAGGCATTTTAAGTATTTATGGGATAATTATGTTGCTTTCAGGTTGCTGCTAATCTTTTTCTTTATTAATATATTCTATTTTCTCTTCTACCACTCAGATTTTAGAAGCTGGTATTCTGACTATATGGATATATGGCTGGCAAGGCCTGAGGTCAGGTTGTTTTTTATCAGAGAAGGTATGGATGTTTTTGCCAAGTCATTCTCTGAAACTCAGTATGTGGGTATGTATCTGGGTAGCCTTGTCCCTGTAATTAGTTTTATCGTTGCTGTTATGAGTTTTAAAGACACAATCAGCCTGAATAAACTTACTGAAAAGCTTTTCTTGATTGCTAGAATAGTAATATTTACAATTGCTGGTTACTTTTTTCTTTCTCTACTGTTTATAGCCATTGGAATCAGTACTATTGGGTTTGTTGACGGACGCCTGTGGGGAGATTTTCTTGGTTTCGGACACGCCTTTGCTATTTATCTCTCATATTATGTGTTGTTTTTAGCAGGCCTAAAGGTAATACTCAATTATTTTAATAAAAATCAAAATATGGAAATTGAAAATAACTTGATAAACCTTCTTATAATTATATCTCTGTCTCTCATTGTGCTTCAAATAAACAAAACAGCTTTAGTTGCCCTTGCTTTTGCCCTGGCAGTTCTGCTTTGTGGTTTGTTAATCAGTCATGTTAAATTTAATTTTTTCAGCATAAAAGAATCAGAAACTTCTACCAATAAAGCTAGTACAAAAATTTTAGCTTATGTATCTGTTTTAATTGTTATGCTTTTAATTTTTCTATTTTATTTTGAGCATTTAACAGAAGCTTTTTCGACAACATCATCCCGCATTATTCAACGTTTTACAACATTTAGCACTTTTAACATCAGAACGATTCTCTGGGAATACTTTCTAGAGTATTGGTATGAAAATTTAAACCTTTTTAGACTCTTTTTTGGCTTTGGTATTGACGCATCAAGGGAAGCATCGTTTCGAATATCACAAATAATTGCAGGTGATATACGTCTGTTTACCTCGCCGCTGGTGCATGTTCATAATCTATATTTTGAGATGTTTTATGACTATGGCCTGATGGCCTTATTCTACTTTGGTTCAATCTTTTATATAGCTTTTGACAACATTAAAAACATTATTTCAAAAAAGAAAAATCAAGCAGTTAAGTTATTTAGCATAATTAGCCTTTCGATTATAACTTTCTTTGCTGTTTTTTCTACTACAGAAATACTGAGAATACCTATAGCTATAGTATTTTTCAGTCTTCTTGGGTTCTTTGAGGTTTTAAAATATAATTTTCTAAAGTTTAAAAACCAGTTACTTCTTTAGTGAAATCTTTTAGAGAACTGATTTATATGTATCAATTAATTTTACGTAATATTTCGATGCTGTATAATTTTCTTCTGCTGTTTTTCGGGCGTTTTTGCCCATTTGAATAGCAAATTCTTTATCCTGTAAGATTAAACGTAGGTTTTTAACCAGTTCTTTCTTGTCTGTGGGTTTAAAAAGAAAGCCATTTGTACCATTCTCAATCATTTCAGGCAAACCTCCGATTGAACTGGCTATAACTGGTCTTCCTGCTGCAAATGACTCTAAAACTGTCATGGGAAAGTTCTCAAACCAGTTTGCTGGCTGAATAGTTGCTATGCATTTATGATACTCAATTTTAAGATTTTCACCTGTTAAATATCCTTTAAATATGACATTATTAGCCCCTATTTTGGAGGCAAGTTCTTTTAAGGCAGTTTCTTCATAGCCTGTACCTGCAATAACAAGCTTTGCTTCAGGTATTTCAGCAATGGCTTTTATTAGCAAGTCTACACCTTTTTCTTTTTCTAGCCTGCCTGCATATAAAAAGCAATTATTTATACTATATTCGGGTGTTTCACTCAGAGAAGAATCATCAATAAAGTTATTTAAAACAACAAGTTTTTCAGAAGCTTTTCCAGATCGGATTAACAGGTCTTTTAGAGCTTGAGACGGGCATATAAATATATTTACCTTATCATAAAGCTTGTGGATCTTTTTAAAGAGAGCTTCTGCGGTTACAGCAGCACTGCGACTAAATTTCTGGCCTTTGCAATTGTGAATTAGGCAATGAAGAGGGTTGCCTCTGATACACAATTCATTTTTACAGTAATAGCTATCTTTCAACCGCAATGACCCTGAAGGGCAAACCAGTCGAACATCATGAAGGGTCATAATAATTGGTATCTTCAATTTATTAACAGGTTTTAAGACTGATGGTGTTAGATGAAAGTATATATTGTGAAAATGTACAATATCAGGTCTTATTACATCAAGCAGGCTGGCTATTTTTAACTTTGCATCTTTGTTATACATTATTTTTGTTGCATACTTAAGATTATTTACCATATTATTAGTGCAATAATCAGTATATTGAGGAAAATAGTTTTTATATTTATAATTATCATAAAACAAAGGGGGTTTATTAGTTGCAAAGAAGTATACCTCGTGACCATTTGATGTTAGGAGTTCAGCTATGCCCTGTATATGCTTTTCAGTGCCACCAGCAGGAGAATAAAAATTGTTAACAATAAGTATTTTCATAAGTTGTCTTTATTTAACTCTTTTATAACTAGTCATTGCAATATTATAAACGTCAATAAGTTTATTGTAAAAGACTTCAGAGGTATAGAAGGTTTCAGCTTTTTTTCTTGCATTTTCGCCCATTTGTTTTATCTGTTCTGTATTTGAGTGTATGTAATTCATACATCTGGCAAGTTCATCAGCATTTTCAGGATCAAATATCATGCCATTTATATTGTGATCTATTACTTCTGGTATTCCACCAAGCCTGGCCCCTATTGCAGGTCTTTTGCAGGCAAAGGCTTCTGCTATAGACAGGCCAAAAGTTTCAAAGCCACGTGTAGGTTGTATAACAGCAATGCATTTCAGATATTCCTGGCGGAGTTCATCTTCAGATTTAAACCCTGCAAAAGATATATTTCTCAAGCCTCTATCTTTAACTATTTGCTTCAGGCGGTTTTCTTCAGTACCCGAGCCTGTAATTTTTATTTCCAGGTTATCTGGCAATCGGGTAAGGGCTTCTATAATTATGTCAACACCTTTTTCATAAGAAAGTCTTCCTGCGTAAAGGAAATAACTGCCTTTTACGGGTTCAGGAATATCTATAAACCATCTATCATCTAAAAAATTGTTAATTACATAGATCTTATGTTGAGAAATACCGGCATTTATGGCGAGTCTTTTAAGGTCATTTGAAGGCACAATAAAGCTATCTATCCTGCCTGCAAAATTTATCAGCTTTCTTATGGTGAATTCTGCTACAGCCACAATGCTTCTAGGAATAGACCTGTCAGAACATCTGTTTATCAAACAGGGCAGAGGATTACCTCTTGTGCAAAGTTCATCAATGCAATAAGACCTGTTATTGATCATTAGCCTAACGGCAGGGCACATCAGGTAAGGGTTATGAAGTGTCATCACTACCGGTATATTTATATTTTCACAGGCTGAAAGAATAGACGGGGTTAATTGATAGGCTATATTATTTAGATGTACAATATCAGGTTTAGTTTTAGCAAGTAATTTTAGTAATTTTGAGCAGGCATCTCTATTATAAATTGATCTTAATACATAAAACGGGGCGCTGAAAGGAGACAGGTTAGATATAGAAACAAATTCAGGGAAGTAACTGCTGTATTTATAGTTCTCACAGGCGAAAGGCTGTTTGTCAGTAGCAAAGAAAAATACCTGATGCCCTTTTTTTTCAAGTATTTCTGCGGTTCTGAACATCATATTTTCAGCCCCGCCTTCTTTTGAGAAGTAGTTGTTTACCTGTAATACTTTCATTGTGCGGTCTTTAAAGAATTGTTTTCCTGCCATTTCAAATCATTGAGGAGTTTGCATATTAACATACCACCTGATGAATTATATAAATCACGGTTCTGTTCAGGATTTAAAATCTCTATTTTGCCGTAGTCACAGATTTTGAGCATCCCTGAGGTGTATAGTTTGTTTTCAAAGCGGGCAGGTCTATCTATGATAATAAAGTCAACATCAAATATATCTTTATCTCTGGAAGTTTCGCCCGGATTAATAGTTCTTACGTAGCCATCTTCAAGAATTCTTATAGGATGATCTGATTTATTAACAACAATACCACCAAAGTGAGACTTAGAATACTTTAAAAAGAAGGCAATACCTCCAGAGGCAAGCATTGCTATTACAACCATAAGAAGTATTATTTTTATTGTAAGTCTTAACTGTCTTTTCATATCTTAAGCTCACCTTTTTTTAACATCCAGATAGCAGCTATATGAAGAATTAATGCATCCAGAAGTGCCCTGAAGAACCATGCCATCGCTGCACCTATTAAACCATACCAGTTAATAAACAGCAAGAGGAAAAAGATATAAACAGGTAAAACCAGAAGTATTATCTTACCAGTAATATCAGCCCTTCCAGTGCCCTGAATAAGTGCTACAGGAACCTGATTGATACCCTCAATAAACATGCCTGCAGCAATAATTTGTGTCATCCTGAAACTTTTTTCTGCAAAATCAGGATCAAGCCATAATGAGAGGCCAGGTTTGGCTAGAATTATTATTAGAACAACTGGTAAGACCATTAGTAATGTTGTAAATAGTAATGTTATCTTATAAAGCCTGACTGTACGTTTGCGATCAACTTGAAATTCTGCGCTAAAAGCAGGGAACATTACTCCGATAATGGCCAGTGGTATAATGGAAAGCCTTGTAATAATATCAAAAGGGGTCGTATAATAAGCTACGACAAGTGATGATACAAGGTAGGCCAGAAAGAATCTGTCCATATAAGACATAATGGGTCCTATCACGTTACTAACTGTAATCCAGCCGCCAAAAGTAAACAGAGGTCTTAGAAATGTTTTCTGTATTTTGAAATCACTGATCAGGTTGTTTACAATTCTTGTGCAGGCGTAAATATGGAGTACAAATGTAATTATCCGACCGGCAACAAGCAGTAATACTATATGAAAAAGATCATTTGAGAAGGGCAAAACAAAAAGTGGGCCTATATAATTAAACAGTACCACCGGCAATCTGAGCAGGCTTATTACAAAAAACTTCTGGTATGCTTCAAGAATCCCTTTGATATTAACGATAAGCAGCAACATAGGTAGCGTAAGGGCCAGTGCATAGAGAGAGTATGTTGTTTCTTTTACGTATCCTTCTGGTACTTTAAGAATTGTATGTACAATAAAAGGTGTCAGTAGCCAGATGACGGCAGTCGCCAGTATGCCGAGTGCAAATACAATTGTTAAAGCAGTCCATATCAGAGAGGGTATGTCTTTAACCTCTTCCAGGGCAATCTTTTTTGATATCAGCTGGGTTAAGGCTCTTCCCAGGCCGAAGTCAAAGAGGTTTGAATAGCCAATAATAACCCATATCAGTGTTAGCAGGCTAAAGCGATCAACTCCCATGCCTTTGATGATCAGCGGAATTGTAAACAGTGCGATGAGTAGCGGTAGCCCCTGTGCAAAGAAGTTCCAGAGAATGTTTCTGGTTAAAAGTTTTTTGCCCGTAAGTTTATTTAGTAATTCGTTTTTCAATGTGCTTACCTGCAAGGGGTTTTGGCTTCAGAGAAAAAAATACTGGAGTTTCTGCTTTACAATTAGTATCATAAATAAAACTTCTGGTATGATTTTTAAAGGGAATTATTTTTAAATCTTTAGAAATGGCTGATGAAAAGCAAAAGCAGGCTCCGGCGTATACGACTGGTGCATATATAATAGACAAGGCTCTGGTAAACTTTTCGGTAGGGCTGGCAGTAGGTTTGTCTATTTTGATATCAGTATTCTTTGTTATATTGAGGTTAAATCACCTTTCGTTTTGCCCAGTGATAATGTTTTTTATTATTGCAGGTGGTTTTGTTTATGCATTTGGCTTTATGGGCGCTTTTGTGGCCTCTTGCAAGGAGAAATCATTTAAAATAACAAGATTAAGGGCTGTGCTGGCATCGATTATTAGTTCATTTAGCTTTATGTTTCCGATTTATTTTGTAGTATCAATACTCTATTTCTTGATGTTCTTTGTGCCTAACTATCAACATACTATTGTTAATTATGTTCCCAAGGTTACCAATATACAGTTTTACTTGCAGTTAAAATATTGTAACTATGGCGAGTTCTGCTTGTGGACTTCAGCGTTCGGTAAGCTGATTGGTAATCTCATAGAAGCCCTTTTATTAGGGGTTGGTCTGGCAATTGTATTTTCTATAATCAACTCTATAACTGCTTTTTTAAAGGTGGCAGCCGATACAAAGCCTGAACCACCTCCACAGAAGTCTTAATAGCTTATACAAATTCAATATTATTAAGATAAATACCTCTCTTCAGCTATGGTAATTTGCCCTTGTTTGGTTTTAAAATGTAAATAAGTCAGCAAAATTTTGCAAAATGTAATATTTTTTTCTGGAAAACCTATCAAGTTCTTAAATTAAGAAGGTTTTATGCATTTACTTCAAGCACATTAAAGAGAGGATGATCTATGAAGGGAGCAACCTTAGAATCTAGAAGCTTAAAGCTAGAAATTATGCCAGAAGGTCAGGAACTAGTCAAAGAAGTCATTGAGCTGGCATCTAGAAGGTCAGTTGACGAGACTAATATCACCGGAGAAGATCTGAAAACAGTTATAGGCGACGCTCTTATGTACTATAAGATTTTGCTTGAGCATAAATCTAAAGGGGGCGAAGTTGTCTTAAAGCTTGAAGATCAACATGTCAATTTGCCGGTAGTATCGTCTATTCACTAAGAATCTTTCATAGTATAAATTTAAACCCCGCTAACCCGGGGTTTTTTGCGTTCGTTCGACATGGCTAGTAACTAGGCGATGAAAGTTATTGCCCTTAATCGTGTAGGTCTGACAGATAAGCCGAAACAGGAATGAATTTTCCTCAAACTGGCAACCCGTGCAGCGATGTAAGACTGAACTGTCAGAAGTCAGCAGAGGTCATACTAAACAGGGAGGTATGGGGCTACCTAAACTGGCAAAAAAGCGAAAGCCGGAAACAGCTAAGGTGAACCTGTAGACAATGCAGGAGTGCAGGGTCTTTCATTTGCGTCTGAAGAAGGAAGAGGCAACGTCAATGGATATTCTGAGTCATCCTGAACGAAGCGAAGGATCTATCAAATGTTTATTCTGGATTGTCACGTCGAACTAAAAGCCCTCCTTGCAATGGTAATAGTTTATTGAATGTTTGAATTAGCCCGAAATAAAACTCTCTCAGGAGTGCACTTAGAGGTCGTGTGAGAACACAGCAGTCAAAACAAACCAACAAAGATCAAATATTAAAAAGTGATTGGCTTTTCAGCCAATTGCTGTGATTAATTTTTCTGTTCCAATGATGTTGTTTGCTCTTTTCATATTGTAAACCGTTGAAATGATAGCAAATTCAGCCATTGTTTTTGCTTTACCCTTCATCAGGAAGTAACCATGGTTCATTGCCCGCTTTATTGTCCCGAACGGGTGTTCAACAATGCTTTTTCGCTTTTTGACCTTCTCTTTGTTTTTTCGCATTTTTTCTTTCATATCATCTAATAAATCTTCGTGTTCCCAGCGGGTAATAGTTCTTGCCGTTTTGCTTGTAGTGCATTTCCCCTTCACAGGGCACGTTTCAGGATTAGTACAGATGTATGATTTACATTTAGCACCTCTTTTATCTTTTTTTTCTTCAAAAAGTTCTAGCTTAGAACCCACAGGACACACATAGCAATCATTTTCTTTGTCATAAGAAAATTTTGATTTACTGAAATTCTTGTCATTACCTCTGCCTCCAGTTTTTAAGGGTTCACAGACATAGGGAACTATTTGATTGTCAATGCATTCTTTGATTTTAGCGTGGTTGTAGTAGCCTTTGTCAGCAACGACTTCCAATTTTTCATTTTCATCAATGTTAAGCGCTTCTGCTGCTTTAGTTGCCATATTGAAAAGCTGGTTATAGTCGGTAGGATCATCTGTTACATCATATGTGACAATTAATTTGTGTTCATCATCTACTGCTATCTGGACATTTAATCCGACTCCCTTTTTCATGACGCAACAATCCCTATCTGTTGTGCACAACTGGTCTTTTCCTGAAAGCTCTATATCTTCTTTAATCTTTGAAAGCTTTAATTCTTCTCTTTTTAGATCCTCTAGCTGACGGGTAAGTTCTTCTTTTGTCGGGGTATTTGTAGTTTTATTTTCTAATTCATCTATTTCATCAAGCTCTTTGATGTATTCATTTGTTAATTTTTCCAGTTCTTTCAGTCTTTTTTCTACTTTGTTTTTCGTGTAATACTTATCTGGAGCGTTTACTGCCTTGAAATGAGATCCGTCAATGGCGACAAATTTGTTAGCAAGCAGATTTGTTTTCTGGCAAAAATCCAGAAACTTATTAAAAAGGTTCTGGAAGGCTTTTAAATTATCTTTTCTAAAGTCTGCTATTGTTTTGAAATCAGGCGTAAGCCCACTTAAAAGCCACATCAATTCTACATTTCTATGGGTTTCTCTTTCGAGTGTCCTGCTTGAGCGGATATTATTCAGGTATCCATAAATGTATAACTTAAGCATATCGGCTGGATCATACGATGGTGCACCGAGATTATCGGGTTTTGGCCGTTTAAACTCCAGTTCTTTCAGGTCAAGACTATCAATATATTCGTCGATAAAACGCACGATATTATCTTCTGTGACGTAGTCGTCCATACATGCTGGAAACATTACTAACTGATCTCTTTTGTGTCTTTTGATGTAGACCATGAGTTCCCCTTTTATATGTGCTATAACTGATTTCTTTTGAGATAATTATCTCAAAAAGAAGGGTATTTGTACATGGCTAGCTTTTAATAATTTTAACTTTTGTTGACATTTTCACACAGTCTCTTAGTGCACTTTGGTAGTTATTAGCCTATTTAGAACTTTTGAGTTGTCCTGAGTACATATTAAATGTTTATTATGGATTACCATGTCGAACTAAAAGCCCTCCTCTCGCCGACAACAGATTATTGAATACCTGAATTAGCCTGAAATAAAACTCTCACCGGAGCGAACTAAGTTCGCTCCGGTAGTTTTGCTCAATATTAGCCTTTTCTATCTTCTTTAATACTGCTATAATAAACATTTCGGATAAAAAAACTTTAAACCTGTATCTATACTAAACGACCTTCTTTTTTATACTGATCCTTGAAAGTAATGTATAGATTTCAGATTATAGAGGCCATTCCATCAGCATATATTAATTATTTACGTGGAATGGTATAAATAAAACATTTTATCGGACACTGGTATAACTCCTTTTAGAGACGATATTTATTGAATGCTGTATTTCTTCAATAGATAAAGGAGTTTGCCTGAATACTGGTTGATAAGGTTCAAGGGATGGCCTTATATCCGGTTGAAGTTTTTTGGCTTTGTTGAAGTTTATTTGTGCCTGAGTCTTGTCTCCTATCTTTTCATATGCTATGCCAAGGTTAACATATGCCTGCGCAGACTCATTTAAAATGCTGGCCCAGGAAAAAGCTTCTACTGCTTCGTCATAATCTTTCAACAGGTAGTATGCATTACCAAGTATTAAGAATTTTTGCTGACTGTCTTCTTCTATGGGTAATACTGTATTGATAGCTTCTTCATAATCTTTCATATAGAATTTACACATACCTGAATAGAGTTTTGTAATGTCATTTTCAGTTATAGAGGTAGCTATATCAAAGTGTTTAAGGGAATTTTGATATCTGCCGGCGTAGGCTTCCAGTAGGGCCAGGTTTGTATGGGCGAGAATTAAATCAGGGTTCAGGTCTTTTGAGTATGTTAAAAGATTATAGGCTACCTCATATTCTGGTTTGCTGTATGCCTTAAGGCCTTTAAACATCAACAATCCTGAAAAGTCTATTATATGTTCGAATGAATATATATCAGGGTTAAGTTCAAGTTTTAGTGTTTCGGGGTTACCGATTGTTTTTTGAAAGTGTGTTTTGATAAGTTTATCCAGTATATCAGCAGGTGTTTTAAAGACTTCTTCCAGGAAGGCAGAATTTTTTTCAAGTATTTCAAGGTAATAGTTGATATTTTGTCCCGGTATTTTGTCAAGATCCAGGTAGTTTTTATAGCTTGCCATTACATAATTAAACTTTATTAAGCATTCAAGGGTCTTATCGAGTTGTTTTAGCATTGTAAGTTCAATGATTCTGGAATTATAAAGCTCACCTATAAAGAACCGGGCAGCTTTGGGGCTGTATGTTGCTATTTTAAGAAAGTCAGGATTCTTGTTTAATGGTGTATCCTGTATTTTTAGCAAGACGCTTTTCATCAGGTTGTCTGCTATAGCATGGTTAAATTCCCAGAACATTTTGTTATTATTATCAGAAAGAAGATTAAGTGCATTAATAATATTCTTTTTAGTCTTTATTAGTGCCATTTCATGTATTGCTTCTTCAGGCTTTTTGCACCTGAAGCGCATGTTATACTGGAAATTTTTTAGTTTTGGTATTTCTTCCTGTATATCAACAAAGCCTGTTTGTTGCAGCAAGCGGGTCAGGCTAGAAAAAAAGTATGATGATCTCAGTTTATAGCCATCTTCAGAATCATACAGGCTATTAATAATATGATCTTTATGAAAATTGTCTTCTGCTTTATGGTATTCTCTAATGGTTTCATCGCAATTAAAAGTTTCGATTATCAGTGAAGCGCCGGGTTTCAATATTCTAAACCACTCTTCTATAGCCATTAAACCTTCTTCATGAGAGAGCTGTTCCAGAAGATTATAGCTTTCAATTAGATCCACACTCTGGTCTTCTTCGGGTATTTCGTATGGGCGGGCAATAACATCAGCTATGTCATCGTTATGCTGGTCTATATTGATATAGCCTGGTTTGTATATTAAATAACATCCAATATTAAGGTATTTGTGCATTTTTCTTTCCCTCAAGACCATTTTATCAAAAGACAGATGAAATACAAACATAATTTATATGTAATATTATGAGGCTGATGCAAAGCTATGACAATAGTTATTATGGTTTCAATCAATTCATCATTAAATGCCTTTTTATATTAAACCTGATTTATGCTATATTCTTCTCAAAAGGTAAATTTAAAACAACTGATCTGACCATAAACTGATTTTGCAGAAAATACATTTACGCTATATATAAAGAGTTTTAGAATATATCAATTCGGCAAATAAAGGAAAAGTCAATGCTAAAACCAGAATACATCAAGAAAATTACTTTATTTACAGTGATTATTGCACTTGTTTATACTGGCTTACCCTGCCTGGCACAGAAAAGCGTTAAAGCTCTTAAAGGTACTGAAATAGTTGAACACCTTGAAAAACAAGCAATAACGCCACAAAAAGCTTTAAACGGTGTCATAAGTTTTGAAAGTCTCCTTGAAGGTGGGTCTCTCATTAACAATGAGCCACAAATTCTTTATACAATAGCACAATACAAGATTTATCTTGGCTATAAGCATAATGAGGTGAATTATGCAGCTAACAGCCCTGACGAATATGTTTATTTTGAAGAAGCAGACATTTATATTTACAACGGAAAAAGCCTTAAAAAAATTATAAAGAACTATCCGGCAAGCCCAATAGCTGACGATGCTGCTTATATGCTGGCAACAATTCAGCATAATGTTGATTGCAAAGGTGATACATTCTGTCAGCTGAATGCTCAAATAGATAAATACAGGCCACTTTTTAAAGGTTTTCATAGTAGCCCCTTTATCTATCACGCTATTCAGGATATAAATGATCTTATTACTCCTCTGGCAAACGGTAATAATATTAATGAACTGGATAAAAGCACTGTGCAAAAACTCCATACCTCTCTTGATAGGTATTATAATCTTCTAAAATTAACAAAAGATGACAACAAAACCAAATCATTTCTTTTACTGGCCAGATCATATAATAATCTTGGTGATAAAAATAAGGCAAAATTTGCATATCAGTATCTTATAGATAACTATAAAAATACACCTGACGCTAATCAGGCTAGATATGAACTCTCCAGGCTATAAATATCAGAGGTTTCGCTTATTCTGTAATTGTTTTTTTGAGGTAATAAAATGGAACTCGAACTTAAAGAACTTATCGAGAAAGAAAAAGAAGCTTCTATCAGGCTTAAATATCCTTATAATATTAGTATCAAGACGATGTCAGATGCTATAATAACTGATACTGATGGCAAAGAATATATTGACTTTACTTCTAATTCTGAAATTAACTCTCTAGGATATAATCAACCATTTATAAGTGAAATAAAACAACAATTTTCAGATAAACCGGTCTGCTTTTCTTACCTTTTACAACAACCACCTCTTGATGACCTGATAGAAAAGCTTGGCTATATAAGTGGTTTGCCCCATGTATTCTTCAGCAATTCAGCAGGAGAAAGTTTTAATGTTGCTTTAAGCATAATAAAAACCTTTATTTCACAGGCTCCATTTATACCTGATAAGTCTGAAATAATTATATTTACTGATAATAAACCCTCAATTAACCTGCTGAAAATTCATACTCTACCAGAAAAAAAAGAATTTCAGCAAAAGAATTCGTTTGAATTTATTAACTCAACACCAGCCAGCATAAGCAATATGCGTAATTTGTTTTCTAAAAAAGTTGCTGCTATTATTGTTAACCCACTTATTAATATTGAAGGCTCTTTCTTTATAGACAATCACTTTATTGGATCAGTAGAAAAACTTTGCCAGAAATATCAATCCTTACTTGTATTTGACCTGACCTCTGTATCACCCGGTAGAACAGGAGAAATTCTGGCGTCAGGATGCAAAATACCTGATATGCTCTTATTATCAGCAGGCCTGGGGCAGGATATACAACTCGGAATAACCGCTATTAACGGAGAAATCTACGAAGTTGTTAATAAATACTATGAACATAAACATAACTTCTCAGTAACTGCCTGCCACATACTATATAAAATCATCGAAAAACTTGAAGAAAACGACTTTCAGAATCTAATAAATGAAAAATCACTCTACCTCAAAGAAAAATTAAATAAACTTGAGGAAAAATACCTTAATATACTTGATATACAGATAAAAGGTCTCTATGCTACCGTTGAAATGGATTTTAACCTGACACCACTGGTTGAAAAATGCCTGGAAGACGGCATTATACTTGAGCTGGCTACGCCTGAAAAACTTCTTATCAGGCCTCCTTATACTATTACCTGTGACCAGATTGACTGCCTATTCAATGTAATCGACAAACATCTCAATGAAATGAAAAGCGACTACCGACTGGAATAACCTTTTATTACTGAAAATAACCTTTTGCCAGCAACTTTATACCGGCATAAAATTGCTAATCTTATCCTGTCCTGTATTCAGGTGATTGTATACTATATGCAATTGTTGTATATTGCGCCTCTGCCGGTACAATAACAGCCAGAAGATTAATTATTGTAAACTTTTCGTCAAATATTTTCTTTCAGTAGTTTTCAACCTCTTAGAAGGATCCAGGTTCAGGGGTAGAAAGCAGGGATAATAAGGGATTAAAATGTTAACCATCCAGAATGTCGTATCACTAAGCGATTTCAAGAACCATCCGCTTGAATTTAAAGGCAAAAAGCCTGAAAAGAAAGCTATAAGGCCTGATCCATTAAACAGGCAGAAAGTTGACCTCAAAAAGATTGATAATATCGGTTGGGTCTTCAGTGGAGGTGGCGCAAAAGGAGTTTTTGAGATAGGTGTTGCCTGTGCGCTTGCAAAGGCAGGCCTATTGCCTGATGTTGTTGTAGGAACTTCTGTAGGGGCACTCAATGCAGCAGCCATAGCCAATGGAGATATCGATAAGGCAGTTGACTTATGGAAAGATATTTCTAAAGATAAAGTCTATAAAACAAGAATAAGCAAAATTATTTTTGAAGGAATAGGTCAAATTGCCAACTGGCTTGGCATTAAAAATGATCAAAAAGTCAAAGCAGTTCTTGACAATACTCCTCTTAGAGAGTTATTGCGGCAGGAACTTGATTATGAAAAGATTTTAGATAATACACGAGCCAACCACGTAGAACTGCTAATGGGTGTACTTGGGCTAAACGAAGGACACGAAGCCCTGTTTGCATCTCCTGAGCTGTATGGAAAACTGGCCGATAGATACAAAGATGACCCGGTTCATAAAATATTCAAACTCTCGCCAGAAAACTTTGAGGATGCCGTTATTGCTTCAACATCAATACCGGTAGCTTTTCCAGCAGTCAAAATTGATGATGAAGTTTTTGTTGACGGTGGTGCAGGTAATAATACACCGGCAAAGAATGCTATTGACTCACTTTTTGCAATTAATGATGGGCTGAATCAGGGCCTGCTTTTTGTCATGCTATTACAGCCACCCGAAGATGCAGAAGGAATAAGAGATAGCTTTACTGATAAGAATGCCAGCATCAACAGGGTTGGCACTAAAGTGTTGAATATTGTTCTTGACAATACCGCCAAAACAGATGTCAAAATGGCACAGGAGATCACAGAAGAGATCGAACGTTGGGAAGGTCAGAACGAAAAGGCTCAGACAACCATCGAAAAACTCGGACAGACTACTCTGGGGCTTAAGGCAAAGGCTGCTGAACTCTTACAGTTGTCAAAAATCATACCTGATGAGTCAGAAGCCACTAAAATACGTAAAATAGCAAAGAAAATGCAGCAAATGAGTCAGGAAAATCTGGAAGATACCCAGCAGTTATCTCAGTTGCTTAGTGACTATAAACCTTTTGGTGCTAAAAAGAAAATTAAAATCGTACTCATAAGACCCGAAAAACCTTTCGGGGTTGACACCCTGGAGTTTGATAAAGCCGGACAGAAAGCAGATGAAATCATTCAGATGGGCTATGAGACAGCTTTAAGTGCACTCAAACAGACAGAAGTCATTGACGAAGTTAAATATCAGGCACTCATGCAGGAAGAGCCGTATCCGGTAGGCAATGTATTTAAAAAAAGAGCCAGAGAAAAAGGCCAGAAACTATCACGGTTAGTATAAAAACCGGTGATGACGCATTTGAGTTATGCTAATTGTTCAGGGTCTTCAAGGTTTTGTAACTCTTTAAGCTGCTCTTTAAGCTCTTTGCTGAGGCGTTTAGCATATTCATGTTTGTTTTTAACAAGGTGACTGGCAAGTTTTCTGGCCTCTTCTGTTTGCTTGGCAAGTTTGTAGGCTATAAAGAGGTTTTTATAGGGTTCAAAATTTTCCGGGTAGAGGTTGATTTGTTTCTGGTAAATTTCGATTGCGAGGTGATACTCTTTATTTTTGAGGTATCCGTATGCCAGTATATTCTGGTTTGAGAGGTTCTCAGGGTTTAGTTTGTTAAGTTTGTGGGCATATTCTATGGCTCTATCGTACTCTTTGAGGTGTATATTAACTTCACAAAGATTATTTAAGATTTCTTCATCTTCAGGGTAGTTTACAAGCAGGCTTTCAAGTACTTTTTCAGCATCGCCATACATTTCTTCATAGATATAGCAGTCAGCCAGGTCGATTGCCTGCCTGGCATTCAGTGGTGAGAGCTTGTATCCGGTTTCAAATATCTTAATGGCGGCTTCATACAGGTTTTCTTCTTTAAAGACAGTACCGATTTTAAAAAAGAATTCTTCATAATTGTGTTCAACAGGGCCGGGACTTTTGCCTGTCCCCAGTGATAGCTTATGCAACAAGAAAAGTGCAAACAGGGCGTTAATAAGAGTACCTCTATATGCCTCATCGTCTTTGTGGTCGGCCATAGCTTGCTTAAAAATAGTTATACCTTCGGTGTAGAGGCCGAAGTCCATCAGCAAATGAACAAGAGAACAGGTAGCCTGACTGTAATGCGGGTTTTTTTCTAGTGCCCATTCGAGATATTTGCGGGCGTTATCAAAGTCATTGAGTTGTTTATAGGCTTTACCGATGTTGACAATCAGTTCAATGTTGTCAGGTTCCTGATGAAGTTTATCTAAAAGTTGTTCGAGTTTCATAGGTATTACCGGTTTTTAACACTGGATATGCTTTTCAGGTCTGCGGGGTATTATTTTGATATCTTGTACCCTTTTTTATTCTACCGGAGAAAGTCAAATGATTCAAAGTCAAAATTCTTTTAAGGCTAAAAATGTTTAGTTGCTGCTGATAGAGAAAACTTGATATGTATTTCTTAATGAATGGTGTAAAAAGGGTTTTTTTTAGGCTACTATAAAAAATATGAAACGCATACATTTATTAAGTGAAGAGGTTATAAACCAGATAGCAGCCGGTGAAGTGGTTGAAAGACCGGCTTCAGTGGTTAAAGAGCTAGTAGAAAACTCTATTGACGCTGGTGCCAGCCGGATAGATGTTGAAGTGTCACAGGGGGCAAGATCTTTAAGGATATCAGACAACGGCTCAGGTATACATCCGGCAGATATAAAGCTTGCGTTTAGTCGTCATGCGACCAGCAAGATAGATAACGAGCAGGATTTGTGGAATCTGCACAGTCTTGGGTTCAGAGGAGAAGCTCTTGCAAGTATACTTTCTATATCAAGGTTGACCTGTATAACCAGGACACCTGATGCAGAAGATGGCATAAAAGTAGTAAAGCAAGATAAAGGTGAGTTGAATTATACTCCAACTGGCTGTTCAGTCGGAACAATATTTGAGATAAAGGATTTATTCTATAATGTGCCGGCCCGGCTTAAGTTTATGAAATCTCCACGGGCAGAGGTTGCAGTTATTGTTGAAACACTTCAAAACCTTGCTATTGCTAACCCGGGAATTTCTTTTACCTGCAAACATCAGAACAAAACTGTTCTTAAGACTTCCGGCAGTGGAGATCTTTCGCTCTGTTTGACAGAAATATTTTCTAAAGATCTTTTAAACCATCTTTTGATGGTTAATGCCATTGATGAAAAGCAAAAGTATGTTGCAACAGGTGTCATTACTGATCCATCGTTTACGAAGGCAGGCAGGAAGTCTATTTATACTATTATAAACAATCGCTTTGTCAAGTGTCCTGTTATTATGAAGGCGATAGAAAAAGCACTGGAAGATAAACTGCCCAGAGGAAGGTTTCCGGTAGCTATTGTTAATCTGATGCTGCCTCCTGAAGAGGTTGATGTAAATGTTCATCCTACCAAACGTGAGGTTAAGTACATTCAAACCAATCAAATATTTGGTTTTATCCACTATGCAATTTCAAATGCCCTTTCAGAAGGTGAATATTATTACAAAAAGTCTGATTCAGAAAAAGTTAAATCAGATTATTTAGATGCAACAAGAGATGAGACAATACTGAGACAAAAAGAGACACACCAGGGAGAGATTGAGACAGGTCATGTTCCAGAAAGTTTGCAGGAAATAAGCATTCAGCACCCCCGGCAAGACCAGCAAGAATCAGCCAAGGAAAAGCCGCTCAGTGCCCGCCCACCCGGGCAGGAAGAAGAATCAAAAATGCCTGCTGCTGAGATAAAAGTAATAGAAGAGGATACAAAACAGCTCATACTCTCAGAAGATCTGAGACAAGTTGATACACATGAGAGAAAAAACTGGACAGTGCTGGGACAGGCGTTCAATACATATATAATTATAGAGGTACCAGAAGGTTTACAGATAATCGACCAGCATATAGCATCCGAGCGTGCGATTTATGACCGGCTAAAGAAACAGGCACAGTCAATAGCAGGTCAGAGACTGCTTATACCTGAAGAATTGTATATAGATCAGGATACACTGTCAATGCTAGAAGAGTCAAAAGACCACCTAGAAAGCCACGGATATGATATAACCCTGTCAGAAGAAGGCAAGGTGACTATTACACAGGTACCCCAGATAGTTTCTGGCAGAAATCAGCGAGTTATATTTGAAGAAATAATACTTTTGCTGGAGCAATATCACTCAATGGATACCATAGAAGATAATATACTCAAGACATTATCCTGCCATGGTGCTGTTCGGGCAGGAGATGTGTTATCTATTAAAGAAATGGAAGGGATAATTAAGCAATGGAAATCCTGTGATTATCCTTATACCTGTCCTCATGGTAGAACTATCTCTCATACAATAAGCTTGAAGGAACTTGGGGGTTATTTCGGGCGCCCGGTAAACTATATTGGTTCGATATAATTGTTAAGAACTTTTAAACTCTATGTGTGTTCTGTATTGCTTTTATAGCAGTGATTTTGACCTGTTAGAGAAAATTTTTTTAAAATTTTACAAAATTTTTTTTATAATAATAGCAATTTTATTTTTGAGGAGCCTTTAAGTAATCACAGGACAAAATTAAAAATTTAATTTCGGGGAAAGTCAACCAGGAGGCCTACTATGTCTATATCAACAGTAAGAAACAATGTATTAGCAGCAGAAAAAGAAGTTACTGCAATGCTCAGAAGTCACGGTGAAAACTCAGATGAGTATAAAAAAGCTTTAAACAACTTTGCCAAACAATGGATATCACTCAGAAAGTCTAATAACGTGGTTGATAGCCTGTTAGAAGACTAGTAAAAAGATTTAATAATTCATATCAATTTAGCCAAAGAGTTTTCTGAGTAAGTTGTAGTAGGTAGGTATTGAGTCAGTTCAATCGAGCTGGCTTTTTTTTGTTTGATAAGTAATTATATTATAACAAACGTCATAAGTACTCAGATTACAGGATATGACGGGTATTTTGGTTAATATGAAGGTTAAAGATGTTGATTTTTCAGGTATTGCATTAAAAAAGCTCCCCATTAGGAGAGCTTTATTTAGTATAAAATTAGAGTTTTTATGGCCCAAATTAAAGATTTCAGGTTATGTCCAGATATTGATGCCTGACTGTTTACCATGACTCTGGCCGTTAGCCTGAGCAGAAAGGTTATTGATGGCGCCAAACATGTTATTAATATCAATCTGACCGCCATAGTTTGCCTGAGCACCTAAATTATTAACCTGACCGGCATTGTTCAGGCCAATATAGCCTAATGCTCCGTTTGCTTGCAGGCCAAGGTTGTTGAATGTGCCCTGATTGTTAATTTGTGTGAAATCATTTTGATCTTTAAAGAAAGCATTGTTGGTATAGCCTGTAGGGCATTGATTAAACTGGGTAGCACCACCATAAGTAGCAACGTTTGCGTTGCCGATATAGCCGTTATTTTGTACACCCAGATTGCCGCCCTGGTTTTTGGCATTCATGTTACCAATGTAGCCTTCATTGCTAATGTTGACCTGTGCTTGATTAGTATTAACACTTAAGTTACCAATATAGCCCATAATTTTCCTCCCAATTTACTCAACTACTCTGTATGTTACTCACAAGAATAAATATTACTATTGCGTTATGGTTAATTACTCCTTATGTATACTCCAATGTAGCAACCATTTACTCTCTTATACATATAAAAACATTTTGTGCTTTTCGATTGCCTGTAGGGGTATTTTGGGTATGTAAATAGAACCTCATAAAGAGAGAAGAATTATAAATTAACGATGCAGTTTATATGCATGAGTTAAATCAAATATAGATACTGTATATATATAAAAACCTTTACAAAGTTTATATTTACAAACATTTACAAGTTTAAAAAAACAATCACCACAGAATAAAATTGCACTGATGTATGATAAAAGATTTTATTTAGATGTATATAACCTGTCATAATTTCTGTTTTGGATTAGCCCATTTATACCATTCCACGTAAATAATTAATATATGCTGATAGAATTGGCCTCTATAATCTGGAATCTATACATTACTTTCAAGGATCAGTAAAATTCATACACTATTAATAAATTGACCTGAAACAGTTATAGAAATTGACGTTTAGCGAATACATCTTTTTAACACAGTGTTAAAACATTGCAGGAACAGAAGTTAGGGGGTCGAATAAATAGACTAAACGACATAAAATATTAAACAATTCTAAAAGTCTTCAGGTATAAACAATAACCACTGATAGGCAAAAGCCCCGTTGCTGGTGCAACAGGGCTTTTAAATCTTTGGCTGGTATTTACATCTTATGTTATGTCAGCAAGTTAAACTGAGACTGTTGACCGTGGCTTGAGCCGGTAGCAAGAGCGTTAACCTGTCCCATCATACCGAAGAGGTTGTTAACATTGATTTCGCCGCCGATTTTAGCGTGAGCGTTCAGTGTGCCAACCATGCCCTGGTTTTGCATATTGATTTCACCAAGAGCACCGATAGCGGTTAAGTTGGCTGTTCCGATTTGACCACGGTTAAGGATATTGGTTTTATCCCACTGGTCTGTTGCGTTTAAAGTGCCGATCTGTCCGGTCGGGCAGTTGTAAATGTTTGTTTCAGCTGCACGGGTATAGGAGTTCATTTCACCTATTTGACCGTTGTTACCAAGGAATGTGTTAGCACCGTTCAGTGCCTGTGAATTCACCTGGCCTACTTTGCCTTCGTTTTGAAAATTGATGTTAGCACCAACGTTTTGTAAATTAACTTGACCAATAATGCCCATACTCATCCTCCCTAGACTATTACATATTACGACGTTTGTTACGTGTAAACTACTAACTTATAAAGAATTACTCCTGCTCATTACTCCATTTTATTGAGTTGTTCTGGATTAATTCTCTCTTGTCTTTATAAAAACAATCCAAGTTTGCGAATTGCCTGTCACAATGTCTCAAAAATGTTAAGTAATAAAGGTTTTTAGGACTATTTTATACAATAGTGATATCTCAATTATATAAACCTGTCAGAAAATAGACGCAAAAAAATCACTTTTATTGTTAACAAAAAAGCAATTTACATTTCGAAACACATTACGTTATCCCAGTAGTGATGCCATTAAGCCCTGGAACTGATTTGCAAATACCTCAGCAAGCTGGCCGGGATCGATCATACAGGCGACCTGAGCCAGCAGGTTTTTGGGTAATCCGCCGAGCATTTTGATGATTTCAGAATTATCGAGCACCATAAAGCTTTGAACAAGCATAGGTTTGGTAAAGCGTGTAAATGGCTGGGTAAGTGCTCCTCGGGAAAGTTCCATTAGAAGTGAAGGGTCTTTCAGTGTGAAATTAGATACTATACTGAGCAAAGTGCCGCTGGGAAGTGTCATAATACCTTCAAGTATCTGTCTTTTCTTGAGGTGATGCATTCTATCTATGACCTGATGGTGTTTTAGTCTTCCGACAGATTGACCTAGAACTGCTTCAAGCATTTGAATAAGAATATGAGTTGGCAAATTTTCAAGAGATTTAACCAGCATTTCTTCTTTAATCTTGCCGCTGCCGAGTATACGCAATAGTTCTCGTTGTGGCATTAGGCTTAGAAGTGTATTTTGATCCATGTGCATTAAAAGTGCTTGCAGTAGAAGTTCTTTTGGCAAACGCATTATCATTTCAAGCAATTTGGGCAGACTGAAAAAATTTAGTCCTAGAATAAGTTTTTCTTTATCGAGCAGGAACAATAGCTGCATAAGTTCAGGTTTATTAAGCATCATTAGAATGCCCAGGCGGCTGTCAGGGTTTGCTAATGCATTATATACCACCGAAAGATCAAGTGCCAGGCCCGGGTCAATCTGCATGGGGTTGCTAACACCAGTAGAATTAACTGTTTTGCCTGTTACTTCATCAATACTCTGATAAGCCTTACCATTTATACGTACCGTATTAAGTTCATAATACTTGGTTAAAAGATTTACGTTGGTATTTAGTGGATTGATCCGCATCCTTATACATTACCCCATTATATTTCCCTAAATTTCTTATCGACAAAATATTACAGACCTTGAAAAATATCATTTAAAATCCAACTAAATGTTAAAATAATAACTGGAAACCCGGCATATAAAAGGAAATAAAAGTATAGTTTTGTTAAGGAATATCTTATGAATTATAAAAAAATTAATAGAACAACATACATTATAGGCGGGGCATTATTATTTAGTATGATGAACCTTGTACCCCTGAATATAGTACTGGCAAAGGCGCCTAAAGGTCAGCCCCACTTTATCACAACTACACTCAATAGGGATGAGGTTAAAACAAAACTGTCATCCCTTATTAAAGAGCCTTTTGACGTTGAGGTTAATGTAGCAAATATTACTGTCAATTTTCACGAAGTTATTATAACTGCTGACGATTACCTGAAAAATAAGCTGTTTTCTATTGCATCATTTCTATTGACTAATGAAATGGCTCCGGCTGTTATTATTACCAGTTGGAAAGATCTTGATAGCAACTATGCATACAAGGCAGCTATTGTTAAAGATGATCTTGAGGCATACAATAAAGGCCAGATAGACTATAAAACACTCTTTTCGAAGATTAAAATAGCTAAAAGCCAGCTTCAAGAACTATCTGATTCACTTGATGACAATTTGGAAAAAACAAAACTTCAGCTATCACCCACTGAAAGCCTTGTAAGCAGTGATACAAAGCCTGTCATCAAGCCTGATATACCACCTGAAACTTTTTATACACCTATTTTAAAACCCATCATCAAAGAAGATTTTTATGTTATTGCCAGTGAAAATGTTGTCAGTATAACAATACAATCTTCGCCTGATTCTGAAAATGCTACTATAAGAGATAAAGCCTATGAAATTATACGTCGTATTATGGGTGTTAACCCCTCTCTTTCTAAAATAGATGTCAGCTGGCAAACAGAACAGGAAGGCTATGGCAAATCTGCCAGCCTGGCAGGTATATATATCAAAGATTTCTTCAGAAAAAAAATGCAACCATATGAAGTTAAAGAAGTTATACTTATTTCTTCTATTGAACCCCGCTCAAGAAAGCTGAATAAGGTATCACCTGTAGCCAGAATGGATGTTCCTGTCGAAAATCTCAGAAAAGCCATGAAGCTAAGAGAAGCTGCAAACGTATATAGGCTAAACAAAAAGAACGACTCTGCTATCAGGACATACAAACGGGCCATCAAATACAATCCTAATGACTATCTTTCCTATTATTGGCTGGGTGAATTATATATGGATCAAAATGAATTCGACAAAGCAGAAGACTTTCTCAATAAGTCAGTAGGGCTTAATCCTGAGTTTAGAAAGGCTGATGAAACTCTTTCAAAGCTTAAATCAAAGTAAAATATCTCTCATAACAGTCAGACAAAAGCCTGTTTGCTGACATTCTAATTTAAATTTTAAGTTTAATACTTATGAATAACCTGAAAACATTTTGCACTCCTCTAAATTTAGTCGTTGCATATGCTCTACTACACCCCTTAAGGATTGGTTATATTAACTTTTAAAATTCTTTTATTTGTGTATTAATAATAAAAACCTGTAAATACGCTTAAAGTTGGATTAAAAATATGAAAGCAAGACACGTTGCAAGAGAACTGGCCCTTCTAAGCTTTAGCCAGCTTTCAAAAGACCCCGAAGATCAGGACTTTGATACTCTGGAAGACCTGATAATAGGTGCTACCAGAACACTAAATGATTATGCATCAGCAAATTTAAAAGATACCATAACAGATTTACTTAACGTAAAAGAATACCTTGATGATTTAGAACTTAATGACCCGGTAAACCTTGAACGACCCATCGAAGCCAGATTATTGCCGGTAAAAATGCCTGATACAAAAAAACTGAAAGAAATCATTGACGCACTTCTTGAATCGGCTGAATATATTATGCATTCAGCTGAAGTTTCAGAAATATCTGCTCTTTCAGAAAAAGAAGAGGTTAAAATCTTCTCTATAAAGATATTACAGACTTATCAAAAAAATAAAAGCGAAGTTGATAAGATCATAAGGCAATATTCAGAAGGCTGGAATATCGACCGCCTCCACAAAATAGATAGAAATATTTTAAGAATTGCTATTACAGAAATTTCTCATTTTGATGATATACCAGCTGCTGTGGCAGTTGATGAAGCTATAGAACTGGCTAAAAAATATTCCTCTGACGAAAGCCCAAAGTTTATTAATGGCCTGCTTGGCCAGTATCTTTCAAGTTTACACGTTGCAACACTGGAGACCTGAGCCTTGTTTGATATTTTCAAAAAATTAAAAGAAAAAATCAGTGATAAAGATAAAAAACAAAAAAAAGAAAAAGAACAAGAAGACAAAACTTATGAACTGTCTGCCATCAGCGCAGATCCCTCAGAAATTGAAGCGTTATTCAAAGAAAAAGAGAACGAATTTCAGCTTGAAGAAGATACTGCAAGCATTACACCGGTTAAGAGTCTTGGTATACAGGTAGGTGAAATCAGTACAGAAAGCAATACATATGTAGAAGATTCTACCGAAACTGTGCCCCCAAAAGATCCTCCACCAGAAGAAGAACAGCCCAAACCATCACCTGAAAGCCTCGAAATGGAACTCGATAGTGCTTTTCAGTCTGTGTTTATTGAAAAATCTTCTCAGGAAAGTGAACCGGAAACAGTTGAAGAACCTGAAGATTTTCCGACAGAACCAGTTGAATCTCTTGAAACAGAAGAACCGGAACAGGCAGAAATACGTATAGGTGATGGCAACCAGACCGTTCTTGGTGGTAGTGCTGCTGAACCTATTGAAACTATTGAACCTGAAATGCCCTCTGATACTGAAATGCACCCTGGCGAGGGTAATCAAACTATTTTAGGCGGCAGGCAAATTGATAATACTGAAACTCCTGAGGCCTCTATTTTTGAACAACCTGAAAAAACAATTGATGACATACCAGAACCGGCACAATCTCTGGATGATGAAGCCTTTCCTGCACCCGATACCACCGTTACAGAAGATAAAATACCTTCTGAAGAAGATACACCAAAAACCTGGGATGACTTTTTTGACGACTCTGCAGGTGAATCTTATATTTCACCTCCACCAGAAGAATATTTTAAAGCACCTGAAGGCTATAGCATTTTTGATGAAGAAGAAACCCCTGGTAAGGAAAAAACACCATCTATTGAAGAAGATTCATCTGATACCAGAAGCGTTTTTGATGAAGGAGTACCACGTGGATTTATAGATAAACACTATAAAAAAGAAGAAGAAACCCCAGCTGAGCTAATTGAAAAGCAGGCAACAGGAGAAATGATACCGGATTCACCACTACCTGAAGAAGATGTTGCACCTGTAATAGTTGAAGAAACTCATCTTGAAAAACATGAAGCACCTGAGCTGACTGAAGAACTTACAGAAGGAAGCATACTGGAAGATACACCACCTGTTAGTGAACTTGAATCAGCTGTTATTGAAGATACTGTTATCCATGAACCTTTGACAGAAGAAGCTAAAATACCCGGGCTTGAAGAAATACTTGAGAAAAAAGAACCTCTTCCAGAACCAGAAGAATCAAAGGATAGACCTGAAGGCTGGTTTGGCATTTCTATATCCAGCCTGAAAGAAAAAATCTCTAAAACAAGTGAAACCCTTATCTCCAGCGTTGTTTCGATTGTCTCAGGAAAAGAAAAAATCGATGAGGATATACTGGATGAAATAGAAGAAAAGCTTATAAAAGCCGACATAGGGCTGGATACTGCTGTTAAGATAGTTGATAACCTTAGAAACAAAAAGCATCAAATAACCCCTGAGGCTCTGAAAGACCACCTGAAAGAAGAATTCAGTCAGATACTCCTTAAAAACAACACTGATGTAAATTTAAACTATACACCAGGCAAACTTAATGTTTACCTGATAACCGGGGTCAATGGCGTCGGAAAAACCACGCTGATAGGCAAAATGGCCTACCGCTTCAAAGAACAGGGCAAAAGGGTTCTCATCGCAGCAGGAGATACATTCAGAGCCGCAGCAGAAGAGCAGCTTAATATTTGGTCACGCAGGGCAGGCGCAGATATTGTAAGAAGAGATGGCGCAGATCCAGCATCTGTAGTCTATGATGCTATTGTCAAAGCCAATATGGAAAACTACGACGTACTTCTGATTGATACAGCAGGTAGATTACACAACAAGTTCAACCTCATGGAAGAACTCAGCAAAGTCAAAAAGATCATTGATCGCAATGCCAAAGAGTATATAGCAGAATCAATGCTTGTTCTTGATGCTACAACAGGGCAAAATGGTTTGCAGCAGGCCAGGGTATTTGCTGAAGCAGTAAATTTAACCTCTGTCGCCCTGACAAAGTTGGATGGATCTGCAAAAGGTGGTATCATTATAGCAGTCGCTGCCGAGATGAATTTACCCGTAAAACTTGTTGGTGTGGGCGAAAAAATAGATGACTTAAGAGATTTCAGCCCTGATGACTTTATTGCAGCTCTATTCAGCTAAACAAGAGGGATTTTAATGTTTGAATCACTATCAGAACGTATAACAAAAATATTACGGGATGCTAAAGGTGAAACAAAGCTTACCGAAGACAATATAAAAGATGCTTTAAGAGAAGTCAGAAGAGCATTATTAGAAGCCGACGTCAGCCTGAAGGTTGTCAAGAGCTTTATATCAAATGTTAAAGATCGGTCATTGGGTGAAGAAGTATTTAAAAGCCTTTCACCTACCGAACAGTTCGTCAAAATAGTCTATGACGAGCTAGTAAAACTGATGGGCAGTCATAACACACCGTTAAACACAGGCGGAAAGCCTAATATGCTAATGTTACTTGGTCTTCAGGGGTCAGGTAAGACGACAACTGCTGCTAAAATGGCTATTAGAATAAGAAAAAATGGGCGCAACCCTCTGCTGGTAGCTGCTGACGTCTATCGACCTGCTGCTATAGACCAGCTAAAAACTCTGGGTAAACAGGTTAATGTGTCTGTCTTTAGTATGGATGACACAAAGGATGTACCTAAAATCGTTGATAGTGCTGTAGAATATGCTAAAGAAAATGGCTTTAATACGCTTATAATAGACACAGCGGGCAGGCTGCAAATAGATACGGAAATGATGGCCGAACTGGTATTGATTGATAGACTTTATCAGCCAGCTGAAAAACTGCTTGTAGTCGATTCTATGACAGGTCAGGAATCTGTTAATGTTGCTGAGACCTTTAATACACAGCTTGATGTGACCGGCTTTGTACTCACAAAACTGGATGGCGATGCCAGAGGCGGCTCAGCTCTCAGTATAGTTCACTCAACTCAAAAACCCATCAAATTTGTTAGCACAGGAGAAAAAATTGAAGCCCTCGAGCCGTTTCACCCTGATAGAATGGCCCAGAGAATACTTGGCATGGGTGATATGCTCAGCCTGATCGAAAAAGCTCAGGAAACCATTGATCTTGAGTCTGCAAAAGAACTTGAACGCAAGATGATGAAAAAAGAATTCTCTCTTGAGGACTTCTTGAAGATCCAAAAACAGGTTAAAATGCTAGGGTCTCTTGACCAGATTCTTGGTATGTTACCTATACAGGGCCTGAGCAAAGCCGATAAAGAGCAAATTGCCTTTGTAGGGGAAAAACAACTTAAAAAAATTGAGGCTGCTATCTACAGTATGACACCAGATGAACGCCGGAATCCTTCTATAATAAATATAAGTAGAAGAAATAGAATTGCAAAAGGCAGTGCCAATAGCCCTGAAGAGGTAGCCAGGTTCCTTAAAGAGTTTGAAAAAATGCAAAAAATGATGAAAAACGTCGCCGGTATGACTAAAAAAATGAAAAAATCCAAAAACAAAATGAAGTTGCCGCCGGGCTTTAAGGGCAAGTTTCCCGGGTTTTAAGCCCTGGGTACCAATTTTGCTGAAACTATCCTCTCAGCTTAACTTGTTTTATAATTGTATAGTGCTGAAAGCTTGTTGTTAATTTTAATTTGCTTTCAAAACGTGTCTTTTAACCGTGATAAGTTGCCAAAAATTCTGTAAAATGATTAATCAGGATGGTTATTATAAAAGCATTTCAACAGTTTTTATGAAGTCTATCTTATTAGTAATAGTAGCTATTATCATTAGTGCCTCTGCCTTTTCCGGATGCTCAAACTGGAAAGAGAAAACTAAACAGGCTTGTACAGGTATTTTATTAGAAGTTTCTCCTTCAGGCAAGGTCTTATGGAGCTCATCAGAGTTTAAAGACCCCAGGTGCCTGAATAAAGACAGAGAAGGCAACAGGCTTATTGCTGATAAATACACAAAAATGTTTTTTGAATACAGCATAGATGGTGATCTAAACTGGGTTTACCATTCTTTTTACCCTGAATATATTGATAAAAACTCTGATGGAATCTATTTGCTGGTTAATAATCACTATCCGGGCGCTGTATATGGTGTTGATAATGCTGGCAATAAGTTATTTGAGTATATACATCCTGTTAACATTCGGCAGGCCCTCTGGATAAACCCTGAAGAGGCAATAATTTTTACAAATAACGATGATAAGCTATTTATTCTAAATGCAAATGGAAAAATATCTTATATTGAAACAGGTGAGAATATACAAAAAGCTTCAAATCTTCAAATATTCAATAAAAGCACTTTTCTTTTTAACAATACACACTCCCGGGAGATCGTATCAATTGATCAGGCTAATGAAACCACTATTATTGAAGATTTCAGGGATATAATAAATGTAGATAACTTTCTGCTGCTGCCTGACGGAAACTATGTTATTGCAGACAACGCAAACAAAAACATCTGTTTTTTGAGCCCTTCACGTCAGATACTCTATACTTTAAGGAGCATTGAAACTAAATCTTTAACGCTGATGCCTGATGGCAACATTGGTATTGCCGGTAGACATTGCAATCCAAAGTAAAACAGGATAAAAAATGAATATAAAGACTAATGATAAAAATTATAATGTATTTAATTACTCTATAAAGAGTTATGCTCTGGTCTTTTCATTTCTTTTTGCCTTACTTGGTCAGTTATTAATGTATTATAAACGTATTGATATTTGGTCATACTTGCAAACTGACATTATAAACCACAGTAACTCTCTTTATTTCGGTCTGGGTTTTTATTTTGTTGCCATAATACTGTTTATTTATGCTTTAAAAGATGAAAAGTTTTTTGAGCCTGTTAACCTCTCAGAGATACTTTCAATAAAACCTGATTGCAAGAAAAACCTATTCATAAGGTATTTCATTATATCTATTGTATTAAACATTGTTTTTATGGTTATTTTAATTTTTTACAGTGGATATAATCCTCTGCTTAACCTTATCTGGCTTGTATCAATTATTTCAGGTGGCCTGGCAGTATACTATTATGAAGGTAAAAAACCTGATTTAAATTTATTTAAAATTAATAAAGAAGAAATATTTTTTCTTGTTACTGTGACTATTCTGTATACAGCCCTTGCCCTAACAGCTATAACAATAATACCGGGCTTTATAGAAACAGATGAGGGTAATTATGGAAATTTTACAAGAATTTTACTTGAAAACAAATGGCAGGATATCTTCTCTATCTCAAGTTACTATCATTATCCATTTATAAATTACCTGCCAATGGGCATTTCTATGTCACTCTTTGGGGATAACCTGTTTGGCTTAAGACTGGCATCTTTTTTTGTTACTTTATTTTCAATACCGCTGGTATATTTAGGGTTTAGATTTACCTTCAATAAAAATATTGCAGCTCTTTCAGCTATTATTCTAGTTGCATCTGATGTCATTATTGCTCATTCACGAATAGGGCATAACCATATTCAACCATTGCTGGTTGTTTCACTTATAATATTTTTTATGTTTGCTTTTTTCAGGTCAGGAAACAGAATTTTTATCTATCTTTCTGGAGTTTCAGCTGGCGTTGGTTTTTATGCCTATTTTGCCGGCAGAATATTTATGCCATTGCTGGTTTTTTTCTTTGCTTACTGCTTTATACTTTGCTGGAAAAAGAAAAAAGAGCTCTTTAAGCTTTTTATAATAATAGTTTATGCTTTTACACTTGTTACTACACCTCTTTTATCTGAGTTTTTTAAAGATGATATGGTTGTTTACTCAAGAAACAATGAAATAGTTATTACTCAGGGAGTAGCTTATGAGCATATGAGTAGTGTTTACAACACTAAAAACAAAATTAAAATAGTTGCTTTAAGCTTTAAAAATTCACTGCTGGGCTTTATTCACTCTGATAACACAGGTTCAAGTTATGATAGTAACAGACCTTTTCTTGATTTTTTAACAGGTATATTTTTTACCACAGGCTTTTTCTACATTTTGCTTAAGTTTAAAGATCCCAGGTGTGGTTTTTTAATTATATTTTTACTGATTCCTGTTCTAACCGGCTGGGGATTAACTATTAATGCTCCCTGTGCGCAGAGAATATTGTTTATTATGCCCTATTGTGCTGTTATTGCAGCAATATCTCTTCATCTATACGTTTCGGGTATCATAAATTTATTTAAATCAAAAATGATACAGATTTATTTCTCTAAAATTGCTATCTTTACAAGTATAATCTTAATTATTGCACTAGGTCTTAATACATATACCAGCATTTATATTATGGAAAAGTCGCTTATTACTGTATATGACCGTAATGTCATTATGTCAGGGCTAATAATATCTAATCAAAATGATTTTAATTTTTATTTACCTGATACGATGCTTGATGAAACGATTGTCAATAAAATTGATCTTAATCAACCAAGTTCACGTTTTATTTTAAAGGAAAAAAAGCCCTATATAATCTTTAATTTAAAAGAAAATAATTCTCCATCATTACCGGAAATCAGTAAAAACAGTGTTTTTGTAATTTCTGAGCCTGAATTTAATCATTTATCAAATATAATGCTAAAATCGTTGCCTGCAATAGCTTTTGTGAGACTAACTGATACACAAAATGTAAATATGGGCTGGTTATACATTGTAAAACCAGAAGACAAAAGCAAAAAAAGCCCCTAAAAAGGGGCTAAAAGTTAAACCGGAGTATTTAAGAGGTCGCATAAGAGGAGGAATATGTATTTTATTTAAATCTATTGCTTGCATACAAATGTTTTACAGGTTCATAGCTTGCTTTACCAACAAACAAACAGGAAAAAGCCATTATAAAAACTGATACAACCAGTACATTAAGAGCAGACACTTTTAGTAATACAAGAAAAATACCAAGAATAGCTACAAAGAGAATAACAGATATCATATTATTTTGATTATTCATAATCTTTAACCTCATTCAGCTTGTGTTTGCTTTTTATGTTAATACTATAAAAGATTTTCGTTCTAAAAACACCGGCCTTAAGAGCGTATATGACATCAGAAAAAAGTCTCATTTTTACTCAGGCATAAGAATGAGAACCATTTACAAAACGGATGTGTAACTTAAAAACACCCTGATAATTTTTAGAATTAAGATCAGTGCATAACTTAAAAAGTTTTCGATTTTCAAAACCCTTGCCACAACTGGCAACTGACCCCATAAAGGGGGCACTGCCACTTTTCGCCTGCAAAGCGGCTATCCCCCGGGGTATTGAGTGATTTCTTGTGATCTTTCTCAGAGAGTGGTTGCCTGCTTGTTCAACCCATATCTTCACTTTTAAAATTTTTGAAAATCGAAAACAAAAAATCTATTGTTATAGTTATACATTAGTCTTGAATTGTTTATTTTTATGCCGTTAGCATAGTTATGCTCAGGTTTCTGTTTTTACCTGCAAACAAATTGCACCCTAACATACCCCGCAATCTTTTGCGGAGCGACAGGTTAACATATCCTCACTTATGAGGAAACCAGATCAATATTCAGTTGATAGCAGGTTTGTTTTAAGCGAATGCAAACAAGTTACGACCCAGTTCTGCACCATTTGCAGCTTGAATAGCGTTGTCACCAAGCGGGCCTTCTGGTCTGAAGCTGTTGTGTGCTCCGTTTGACTGGGGCACCTGGAAGCCCTTGAAGGCTTCTCCCTGGAATGGGTTGGCCATTCCATACATCTTCTCTTCAGGTTGACCCTGTTGAGGCTTCTTGGTTTGCAGATCCACGCCGGTTTGAAGACCGGCTTCAGCCATTTTAGGTTTAATGGAAGCGAAAGGGTTAGTTGCGTTAATGGACATAAATCCCCCTCAATTTGCTTCGTACACTATAAAAAAGTTTTTTTTCCTGGCTGAATTGCCCTGATATCATTCACATATTTGTTGGGTATCTGCTGATTATCCTCTGTTATTAGAACTATGACCGGATACCCGTACACTGTAAAATTTTGTAACAACGCTACTTTTTTATACTTTTGTAAAAAGACAACCACATTCATTTACAATTTTTGCTTTTAACAAATTAAAAATATATCATTATGATATAGACCAATGTATAACTAAAAAAATCTATCATCTTTATTATGCATCAGTCTTTGATGTGAAGAGCACATAAGAAAACCAAACACGACCTATCTTTTTGCTGACCCTGTTTAATAATTTTTGCCAGTTTCTTTAATTTAACTTCCTGTAAAATTTTCTAATCCAAAAAAGATATTATGACAGGTTTTATATGTCTAAATACAACCTTTTACCGGACAGCAGTGAAGAAAACTATTACTTTTTAAAGATATTACCTGTTTTTGAGGATATTAGATTGACCACTGAAGAGTTGTAGACGTAAAAAGTTTTGAAATTATTTAATGAAGGTTTAAAACTCCATGTTAAATTGGAAGCCTGTTTTAGTGTGGATTTATTCCTTTTTTCTGCCACGAAAAGAGTGCGATCATAAAAGAGTAAACCCCTTTATGGCCTTTAATAATTATTGCCCTGACTGCGGTAGAGAAATTATAGTTGAGTGGTGTTTTGTATGCTGCAGTGATTGCGGTTCCAGACGCTCGGGATACTTTATTTATGACAGGTTTTATCCTGTTGAAAAATACTGTAGACAATGTGGTAATAAGCATTTCGAGATAGAGATTAAAAACAGACTTGAAATATATGAAACCAATTTTGCCAGTTACAAATTAAGAGAACGTCACAAAACCCCTCAAAGCAAGACTAAAGTCTGGCTTGAAACAGACATAACAACATTAACAAAAGTATCAACACCCTCCCCTCAGTTTCAATTCGCACCCATCACTTTACCTTCCTGACACTCCTCCCCCGGAATATCTAACAGGCTTAAGGTTTTATACCTTAGGCTTTTTTTCTTTCTGCCATAAATCAATCCCCCGCAACCATCTTAGTGGAAGACCCTTTTTGCTGTCTGAATTTTGTTTATACATAGTACTTTCCATGAGCGCATAGAACGGGTCAAATTGAAAATTATCATCTACTTTGAGAATATTCATTACGTTTTGTATAAATAGTCAGTTACATTGAGAAAAATTCCGGGAAGTTTGAGAATTTAATAGTCTTATGCACGTATAGCTTTAACATCATCACCTTCATAATTGATAAGTGTGTGATATAAATCATATTCTTGTTGAAGGTTTAACCAAAACTGAATAGATGTATTAAATGCCTTGCTTAGTTTTATAGCCATTTTAATGCTTATGCCTGTTTTACAATTTAACAATTCTGAAAGAGCTTTTCTTGAGACACCAAGATTTAAAGCAGCTTCTGTAACAGAAAGACCTAATGGCTCCAAATATTCTTTCTTGATTATTTCCCCTGCATGAGGAGGATCAAACATTATTCCATATTTTTCACAATCGATCATAGTTAAATTCTCCTTTGTTAATGTGGGTCTAAATAATCAACTACATAAGCATCTCCATCTCTGAATTCAAATAGTATTCTGTAATTTCCGCTTACATCAACAGACCAGAGATCAGGTACATTTTTATAAGGATGAAGACGATAACCAGAAACATCCATATCATGGATAATACAAGCACTGTTTAATCGTCTAAGAATAAATTTTATTTTTTCAATATGATTAGGATTTAAACTACTTGTATCACCTTTATAAAAGAACCTTTTTAAACCTTTGTGTTTAAATGATTTGATCATACAATTAATTATAACCTGTTACTTAACAGGTGTCAAGATTGATCTCAGATTTGATATTAATAGTTTTCGACTTTAGCTTTAAATTAAGGGATTTACAGAAAGCTTTAGAGCGTTGATTGTTTCCAGAAGTAAATTTAAGCTAAAAAAAGGCTTGAAATTATCTCAAACAGAGTTAAGATGTCTATAACAAGATTAATTTAGAAAGGAGGTAGTTGATTTTAGGTAAAAAAATTGATAACAAAAAATTATTGAGAGGAACGATCTAAGGGCTCGTTGGGCTCATAACCCAAAGGTCGTCAGTTCAAATCTGACCCCCGCAAACCTTTAACACTATAAAATAACTACACAAATCGTATACTTTTTTTCTTTTTGGTTTTTTTCGTATAGAATTAATACCTGTACAGTAATATTTGGTTTATTTAAAGATGAATCTTAAAAAACTAAAAGTCAAAGAATATCTTGAGAATAAAAAAGGCAAAATAATAACTGTTAACCCTGAAATGAGCGCTCGTGATGTATCAAACCTTTTTGCAGAAAAGAATATAACTGGTGCCCCGGTAGTTAATAAAGATAATGAAGTTGTTGGCGTTGTCTCTATCACCGACATAACCCGCAGTGAAGGTATTATAGAGCTTCGAGGGCTCATAGACCTTATATTTCTTAATGCCTCAGAAGAAATTCAAACCCGGGTTCAAAATCACCTCAATGAAAACTATTCAGAATTAACCGTAAAAGAACTGATGACACCGGGACCCGTTGTAGCGTCTCCTGAAGATTCTATAGAAGATATAGTTAAAATAATGATACAAAACAAGATTCGCAGGGTTATCATAACCAGAAACAACAGGGTAGCAGGCATTATTACGGTTACGGATATCTTAAACCTGATACTTGAAAATTAATAAGCCCAAAATGATAGATTATTTTTAAAGTTATATACTTTAAAGCTTTTATAAAATTTTGATTTCTAAACCTGTTTTTTTGATGGCAAAACGTTATTATACTTTCTTTAGTGCTTTTTTATAAGTGCTAACAGTTCTGTCTGCAATGATATGCTGGGCATTGGCCCACATAATACCTGCAAACGCAGCAACAAAATAGCTTCCGTAGCCTGTAAATGCTGTATTATAGATTTTTTTGATTAAACTGAAAAAACCGCTGAAATCTCCATACAGGAAAAAATAACACAATACAAAAAACACTGCAAAAAGAAGGGTTGAAAGATATAGAGTACGGATAAAAGGCCCTATTAAGAAGCTATGACTTATTCGTGATCTATGAACAATCAGTTTTCTGTAAGGATACCAGATAAAACGCATCCAACCCCAGCGATAATAATTATTGCTGCGTGTATCGAGATCAGGTCCCAGCATCAGTGAGGCTGACAGTGTAAACAATGTCAGTATTGCAGCTTTTCCTGTATCCTGAAAGATATAAAGACCGGCTAAAAAAGTCGGTATTAAGGAAATAAATGCTATTTGATCATGGGTTTTGCCCTTCGGCATTGGCTTTCTGATCTCCTTTTAGTATTGTATAGGGTACAGAAAGGTTTTCTTTTCCATTTACATATAGCCTTAATGCATATCTGCCAGTGGGCCACGGTTTATCAGCAGGTTTTTTTACTGCAAAAACCATCTTTTGAGGGCCTGATACAACCTTTTCTTTTGTATTGACAGGTATTTCTTCACCTTTAAGCCCAAGATAATACCATACAGCTTTGATTCTGGTGTTAACCGGTGCATCACCAATTTCTGCTGTAGTATAAATCACCGGAATGTTTGCAGTAAAAATGTTTTTAGACAATTCAGGGTCATAAGTAGTAGTGTTGACTTTATCAGTCATAGTTATCCTGCCTACAATACCGTGACCGATAAGGTGTCCACGTAGGTTGTTAATTTTTTCACTGATGGCTTTAGCGTTGGGATCATCCGGGTTAAGTTGAAGATATTTTTCATAATATTCTACTGATTTATCGTTATCTGAAAGCCTCTCATAGGCGTACCCCAGACTTAGATAGACCTTAGCATAATCAGGATCAAGGTCAATAGTAGTTTGCCATTCGTCGATAGCCAGTCCTGGCTGGTTTGATTCAATGTAAGCAACCCCCAGATTATAATGAGCTTGAATAAAATCAGGTTTAAGCTTGACGGCAAGCTTGAATTTACGTATAGCATTGGGGTAGTCAGCCCGGGTTAAAAAATAGTTACCACTTTTAAAATGCGATACAATATGTTCAGGTATGCCTTTTGTCGCTTCATCCTGAGGGATATCTATTTCCTCTGCGGGCAAATTAGATATGTCTCGGGTGTTCTGTGGTGAACAACCGCCTATCAACAAAATTAAAAATAAAATTACAAACTTTTTCATAAGTTATTTCAGTATGCTTTCTAATAATTTTCCTGTTACTTCTGGTTTGTAAGCTATACCCGGGGCTACAGCCAGCATAAATACTTGTTTAGAGAGCTTATTAAAAATAAACACTTCTCCTTCTCGGGCAGTCTTTTCGCTTAAAGCTGTCTTCTGTGCTTTAAACATGCATCGTGTCAGGTTATGATCTCTGAGAGTAGTTTTATGACAGCCTGTAATCTCTCCATTTATAAACCCGGTATCGTACCAGAAGCTACGCACCAGGGGGTTTAGCGGATCAGAAAAGTCAATATCTTCAACGGTTAGTTGTGTCTCATCAACCGGTATCAAGCTAAATACCTGCGGGCTTGATATTTCAGAGTATACATTATAGACTCTTCCATTTTTATAATCTCTATAACCTTTAGCTATAAACCCTTCAGGCATTGTAAAAGCCAGAGTTTTTTCCAGCAAGGTGTTATCCGGAGGCAGGTAAAGCTGGCCCGCAGGTGAAATAAGCCACAAAACTACGATAGACGTAATAATGAAGCCTGTAATATATAGCTTCTCCCCTGTGCTAATCTTATTCATAGTTAATATTATGATATTAATACGCTATTTGTTCAACAATGTTAAGTAACCTGGCCTGGGCAAATAATCTTAAACCGTTCACAGCAGGAGGTTGTTTTGTTTGAAAGCAAGATAATTCATAATATAGTCTTGCTTTTCATTATTTATTATAATTAGTCACTGGTGTCCGGTAAAAGATTATATTTCGATGTATAAAACCTGTCATAATATTTGTTTTAGATTAGAAAATTTTACAGGAAGTTAAATTTAAGAAACGGGCAAAAATTATTAAACAGGCCCAAAAACCAAACCCTCAGAAAAAAATTAACCGGACAGTAATGATAATTAGTGCGTTTTTATACCAATCACCGAAAGTTTAAATTTACTACAGGGTCTAAAACACCTGCCCCAATTTGCTGGAATCTATCATTTCTTTAAGGGAAAAGTATAGCAATAAAAAAGATCACAGCATAAATTATAGTTTTTTGAAAAAATTAGTATATTTCATTGATTAAAATTAATCTGTGCGTTTATTAAAATGAAAAGATTAATAAGAGAGAGATTTTCAGTGCAGCTCAACGGGATCAATAAATCGTCTGTTGCTATCCAGCAAAGAACTTTTTTAAAAAAGAAAACAAGCTTTTTGCAACAGGTTAGCTCAGATTGCATAACATTTAAGGATAAACGATATTCTATAAGTCGTGATAATAATGTTATGTGCCTTGTTAGTTTTGCCGGCAAGCCTTCTCTGCCTATATCTGCTATTAAAGTGGATCTGGAAACTCTCACAGATAAACAGAAATCAAATATAAAAAAACTCTATGAGAAAAACTGGTTCGATAGCTATCCGCTTGATTATCAGATTCAGGGTAATAATATTATTGTTCTGGATTCTAAACTGGGTGAAATTGGCTGCCTGCCTGAACCTGTCAGCAAAGAACTGCTAGAACTGATGAACAATAACCACCATTTTAAAGTTGAACTGGCTGATATAAGAGACAAAAATACAGTTCTTTACAACCAGAAACTGCGGATTAACATTAAATATTTATTTAAAGATAACGAAAAGCTTTGTGATGTACCGAAAGATATAATAAAGAGCTTTAAAAAGCTCCTGACAGGAAGTGTAACATCAAACTACGTATTTGCTTTTCAGCCTGTCATAAACCTGAATGAATTTCTTGAGGTTCTTATACCTGAAGAAACTGTAACAACAATAGTTAATGAAATTAATAAAGCCAGAAATATTCTGCTTGTATCTCATAAATTCGCTGATGGTGATGCCATAGGAAGTGTTATGGGACTTGGTGCAGCTCTTGAACTCATCGGAAAAAAGGTTGATTGCTCGATAGATGATGTTATAGAAGGTCAGTTTAGGCATAAACTACCAGGCATAGATGAAAAGCTCAAAAAGCCTGAAGATCTCAACCCTGAAACTCAGTATGACCTTGTCATAGTAATGGATACACCTATACCATCAAGAATAGGAGATAATGCCCGCTTTCTGCAATCAGCAAAAAAAGTTATTTTTATTGATCACCACGAATATATAGAATCTGACTGGGTAGGCCATCAAGATCAGTCAGGGTTTGATATGAAACAGGTTCAACAAAATAACCTCTTCTGGAACAGACCGGATATATCAGCTGTTTGCCAGCTTGTTACAGGGCTTGTTTTTAAGATTATACCACCTGATATTCTTAATAATATGCATATAGAACAAAAACGGGCAATAGCAAAACCTTTAGCAGCAGGTATGCTTAAAGATTCATTCTATTTTAAACACGGTGAAGAATACAAAATAGAATCTTTCACTAAAGGCCTGATGTATTGGGCTCGATTTTATAAAAAATGGCTTAACGATAACATTAAGTATGATTTTCCTGATGAAGCTGCCCTTAAGCTTAAAAAAATAGCAGATGATGCTAAAGTCATTAATGAAAGTGCTTATGCCTCAATTCAAATAACACACGATCAGCTTATGGATGTTTTCAGAACTGCACAAAAGATAGACCCTGAAATTACAATCAACGACATAAAACAAGAAATCAAAAACTCTACTGCATTTCTTGATTTGATTATAGACCCTGCAACAGGCAAAGAAGACCGACTGGCCGTTATTCTTATAGAAGTAGAAACAAAAGATACAGATGGCCAGGATTATACAACTATTAGCCTGAGATCTCCCAGAGGTTCAGGGCGTGCTCTGAGGATTGCAATGGAGATTGGCGGCGGAGGTCATCCTGATATTGCTGGCATTCAGCTTTATGGCCAGAAACTAAAAGATAAAGTCTATGAAAGCACTATTGCACCGGGCAAAAAACTTGATATAGAAGAAAAAATTGCTGAATTAGCAGACCGGATAAAATGATTACTATTCAAAGACAAACAAATAGATATAATATCTAAATGTAGACCAAGTGTCCTCAAGCTGCTTCCCTGATATCACAAACTTCATCAGGTATAAACCGTATCAAAATCATAGCAACAAATACCAGAAACAAAATCGTGTATAACACAGGATACATGCCAAATTGGTTGATAAAAATACCCAGAGGAAACATCATAAAACCAGCTATACCCCAGCAAAAGCCCCCAGTAATGCCAGATATGATACCCATATAGCGGGATACAACACGCTGGGCTATAACAATATTAACAGAAATAGTAGACTCAAGAATAGCACCGCCCAGAATGTACAGAGCAAAAGAAAGCATACCATGGGTCTTCATAAAATACAGAGCCAGAAACAATATCGGGAATGGAACAAGAAATGAAATATACAGAAGTCGCTTTTCACCAAATATACCAGCCAGACCACCCCCTACAATTGAACTTATACCTGCTGCTAAAGAAAAGATGGCCATTACAAATCCTACTGTTAAAATAGAATAGCCCAGGTTGTCCTCCCACTCAAACGGAAAATAAGTAGACATAGACATCAACAAAAACGATCGTATAATAACAACAAATATAATCGGCAATAAAATACGCTTTTTAGTTAATAAATAAGCAAAAACATCTTTCAAATGTATTACTGGCTTTTCTACCTTCAACTTTGGCAGAAACAGGTAAATTAAAATAACCAGCAAAAGCCCCGGTATAGCTGCAACAGGAGTCATTTTAAGCCCGAGAAACTCAACAATAGAAGATGATAACAGCGGCCCCAGCGCATAGCCAATAATGCCACCAGCAACAAAAATACCCATACTAAGGTTCTTGTTGCGCTCTTTAAGCTTGCCAACTATTGCAGTCGCCTGAGGATGATAAAGGCCAACACCTATATTGCCTATTATAACACAAAGAGCAAGGGCAAGGTATGTTGTAGCAACACCTGTAAGACTAATAAAGATACTGGCAATAATTAAACCCCATACTACAAAAAACCGACGGCTAATTTTATCTGAAAAATACCCATAAACAGGCTGTAAAAAAGATGATGACAAACCTGAAAGCGATATAATTAAACCTGCCATGGGTAATGATATGTCAAGCCTTTTTGCTATATAAGGCAAAATAGGGAAAATAAACCCTGAATAAAGGTCTGCTACAAGATGTCCACCTGCCAGCAGGGCAACAGGAGTACTGAAAAAAGTCAGTATATCCTTAGATTTCATTTTCCAGCGATTCTATAACCTTATCTCTCATTATATCAACCGGAACTTCCTGATTAACCCACATCTCAAGAGATTTTGCACCCTGCCTGACAAGCATCTCAGAACCATTATAGACCTTTAGACCGTTAAACTCTGCATACTTCAAAAGCACCGTTTTCTGGGGGCGATAAATCAGGTCAAAAACTATAGATTTTTTGTCAAGACATTCAATATGCTCTCTATCAAGAGGATATTGATGATCGTTTGGATGCATACCTACTGGCGAAGCGTTAACCAGCAACTTAACACCTTCAAGATTAACATTTTTAACATCATCCGGTTTGAATTGAGTATCATTGAAAGATATTTTATTCAGGTGTTTGCAGGTATCTTCAGCTTTTTCAGGATACACATCATAAAGAGCCACTTCCTTCAGGCCCATTTTACAGAGGGCAACACCGATAGCCCTTGAAGCTCCACCAGCCCCCAGAACAGCAGCTTTATTGCCTTTAAGCAGTTCTTTGTCTTCATTACTGAAGGTTTCCATAAAGCCAAATATATCAGTATTTGCTCCCAGTGTTTTTCGTGAAGGATAGATAATAACAGTATTTACTGAACCTATCAGGCTAGCTTCTTCAGTAATGTCATCAATAAGATCCATTATGCTGACCTTAAACGGTATTGTTACGTTATAGCCCTGAAAGTCGAGAACAGACAGACCTTTAACAGCATCTCTAAGAGAATCAGGATCAACTTCAAAGGGTAAATAAACCCCGGGTATGCTCATTTCAGCCAGAGCAGCATTATGCATAACAGGTGAAAGTGTGTGCTTAACTGGATAACCTATAACGCCAAGTTTAATCATGATCTACTCTCTTGTTTTACTTCTAATATTAACTCTGAGGTTCGGCAGCCCGGCTGTATTTACATTCTTTGCTTGAGCAAGCCAGCTTATCACCTCTCTTGAGGAATTTTTTAACCAGCATAGACCCGCACTCAGGGCATTTTTCTTCAGTAGGAAAGCCCCAGCTGGCGAAATTACACTTTGGATAATTATCACAACCGTAGAAAATCTTTCCATAGCGTGATTTCTTTTCTATCATATTTCCACCACACTGCGGACAGGTGACACCTATCTTCTTAACATAGGCTTTTCTGTGGCCACAGCTTTCGCTAGTGCATTTCAAATATTCTCCATAGGGGCCATATTTGATAACCATGCTTGAGTTACACTTATCACATAGTTCATCACTGGGTCTATCCTGTTCAATAATTTTATTGTCTTTAGTCAGGGGCATAGTAGTTTTACATTCAGGGTAGCCCGGGCAGGCGAGGAACTTTTCACCTCTTCGACTGACCTTAATGACCATATTTTTGCCACAATTGGGGCATTGTTGCTCTGATTCGATTTTGACTTTAGTCATTTTTTCTTTTGCCTCTTTCAGTACTTCTTTAAAGGGGCTATAGAATTCGTCAACGACTTCTTTCCAGAGCAGCGAGTTTTCTTCGATCTGGTCAAGTTTTTCTTCAAGCTCTGCTGTAAAATTTGTATCCACAATATTAGTAAAGTGTTCCATCAGGATGTTATTAACAACCTTGCCAAGCTCTGTAGGCTTCAGGGTACGTTCATCCTTGATAACATACCCCCGATCCTGAATGGTAGCAATGATAGGAGCATACGTACTCGGTCGACCGATCCCATTTTCTTCGAGAGTTTTGACCAGAGTTGCTTCGGTATATCTAGGTGGTGGTTGTGTGAAGTGTTGTTCGTGTAAAATTTCTTTTAGTTGAAGCTCATCACCTTTTTTTAACTCTGGAATATTCTTGCTTGAGTCTTTATCGACATCTTCAGGGTCTGCTGACTGGTATACTATGTAGAAACCTTTAAATAAAATCTTTGAATGTGAGGCTCTGAAAATATAATCTCCTGCGGTAATTTCGTTAGAAATGTTATTGATCTGGGCGCTTTCCATTTGTGAAGCGATAAATCTGTCCCAGACTAGTTTATAGATTCTATACTGGTCTTTATTAAGAAATTCTTTAATACTTTCAGGCACATGTTCAACGTAAGTTGGTCTGATGGCTTCGTGAGCATCCTGAACGCTTTTTTTCTTTTTAGCATAAACTCTTCTTTTAGAGGGGTAATATTCTTCACCAAAGTGAGAAACAATGAATTCTTTGGCACTTTCGGCAGCTTCATCTGCTACACGAGTGCTATCAGTTCTCATATAAGTGATCAAACCTGTAAAACCAGCATTGCCAAGCTCTATGCCTTCATAGAGCTGCTGTGCAATTTGCATAGTTTTTTTCACTGAAAAGCTAAATTTATTGCTTGCTTCTCTTTGCAGGGTACTGGTAATAAAAGGTGGAGAAGGGTTTCGGGTTGTTTTTCTTGTGTTTACTTTAGTAACAATATATTTTGTATTTTTATCTTTAAGGTATTCCAGGGCTTCAGTGGTTTCCTGTTCATTTTTCAGGCTAATTTTATCGTCTTTAAAGCGAATCAGGTCTGCTGGAAAGATCAGAGATGATTTCAGTTTAGACAGGTTGGCCTGAATAGTCCAGTATTCTTCGGGGGTGAAGGCTTCTATTATTTGTTCACGGTCGCATATAATTCTGACTGCGACACTCTGGACACGTCCGGCTGAGAGGCCCTGTTGAACTTTACTCCACAACAGTGGGCTTAGTTTATATCCTACCAGGCGGTCTAATACTCTTCTTGCCTGCTGTGCATCGACTCTTTTCATGTCGATATCACGAGGATTTTTCATTGCTTCGATGATAGCATTTTTTGTTATTTCGTTGAATTCTATACGAAAGATTTTGTCTTCAGGCACTTCTTCGAGTATAGAGGCAATATGCCAGGCGATAGCCTCTCCTTCTCTGTCCGGGTCAGGTGCAAGGTAGACGAAATCTGATTCTTTGGCGGTGGTGCTGAGGTCTTTAACGACTTTCTTTTTATCCTGCATAATAACATATTCAGGTTCATAATAGTTTCTGAGGTCGACGCCGAGGGTTTTTTTAGGCAAATCTCTTATGTGGCCGACAGAAGCTTTTATTTGATAAGAGCGACCGAGAATTTTTTTAATTGTTTTGGCCTTGGCAGGAGACTCAACTATTACCAGTGATTTCTTTTCACTGGTTTTTTCTTTTTTAAGTTTTTTGCTTGTTCCGGAAGATTCTGGCATAAATATTCGTCATTCTCTAAAAAACGCCTGACCGATCTGTTTTAGAACAGGATATATATATACTAATAGCATTTGAAAATTTTTCAAGGGTAATTTTTTAACAATAATTCGCAAAAGGCTTTCAGGTTATGCTTTATAGATAAATTATAAATTTGTTAGAAAAAATTATATTACAGAGACACCTACCTTAAAAGACCAGATAAAATTTTATGTTGTGTAGCGTAATATCTGTTTTGTAATTGTTATATAAGACTGATGCATAACCAGGATAATGGCTTTTTGGGGTTTTGATTTTCAAAAATATAAATTTAAGATATGGGTTTAAGTCAGGTTGGCTGAGCAAATGACTCTCTTCTATGCCAGAAGAGGCCCTTATAGAGCCTCTCTGACATTGTTTATATGTTTATCTCTTAACTAGAGAAGTTTTTTAGGGTCGACTTCCTGACCGTTAATGATCAGTTTGTCTTTGCCACGGTTAAAGTCATCAAGTACATACTTGTTACCGTTAGCGTCAGTAATAACATATTGGGCACCGCCAAATAATCTGTTAAAGAAACCAGGTCTTTCGACTTTTATTGGGCCCTGGATATTGTTGAGCTCAATAGTGTCTTTGCCTTTACCACCTTTAAGGTTGTAGGTGTTATTGGTTCCATTAGCTGCATCAACAACAACTCTGTCATCACCTTTACCAAGGTCTATGTCCTGAGTTGTACCGTGCTGGTTAGCAGAATTGATATGGACATAATCGTTACCTTTACCGGCATTTATTTTGTTGTTGCCTTCACCAGCATATATTCTATCATTACCTTTGCCACCGTAGACAATATCATTACCGGCTCCGGCGTAGATTACATCATCACCTTTGCCGCCTTTGATTACATCGTTACCGGCACCACCGACCAGAATGTCGTTACCTTTGCCGCCATCAATGTAGTCATCGCCATCGCCGCCATAGATTACATCGTTGCCTTTGCCGCCGTATAATCTGTCATTGCCAGCACCGCCATGAATCCAGTCATCACCTTTTCTTCCTACGATAGTATCATTTCCATCACGGCCCATCAGGGTATCATTACTGTTGGAACCTCTGATATAGTCATTGCGATTTGTACCGCCATCAAGTCTGCCATCAGGATTCATGTTTGGATAGATCACTGGATCAGGTGTTTGTGAATAAACCGGTGGTACAGGATAAGGAATCGGTACTGGATATGGTTGCGGATATGGCATTGGCATCGGGTAAGGCTGTGGCATCGGCACAAGGCTATTTACTTCATAATCAGTAACGTGACCGGCGATAGCACCTTCACCCTGTGCGCCAGCACCTTTTTTACCGTGTCTTGGATCATTATCAGGGTCAAATGTTTGACCTAACAGGCCACCTGGCAATACGCCATCACTTGCAACACCATTTGCGCCTGTTTTAACTTCAGTGTTTATATAATTACCATTTCTTGAACCATGTGTTGTTTGTGTAATGGTATAACCTTCAGCTGTATGAACAATGAGTTTGTTGCCCTGTTTGGTAGCTGTACCGCCATCAGCGAGTTGAACTGTTTGGCCATCTCTTAATTCTTGACCATTAACTTTAGCTGTGCCGTCTTTATTGAATGTAACAGTACTCATGCCACCCTGACCGGTAACAGTAATACCTGTTTCACCTACGACTGTTGCACCGCCGCCGCCCCAGGCGTCAAATCTGCCATTAAATTGAAGGCCACTGTCAGATAAGAGGTTATACATTTTGCCAGGTTCACCCTGAACATCATACATTCCGCCGTCGCCACCTTTAAAGTGAGGATCACCAGTAATTGTGCCAACTTCATTTGCTGCTACCGGTGCAGGTGGATTAAGAATAGCATTTAATGCTGCAAAGAACCAGCTGGCGAGTGTAGTGAGTATATCACCGCCGCCCATTGGTGGTGGAGGTACAGGATTAACAGCACCCTCTGGATAAGGTGTCGGGGCCGGGCCCTGAACTGGTGGTGGAGGTGCTGGAGGTAATGGTGGTGGTGGAGGTGGAGGAGGTGGTGCTGGCCTGGTAAAGCTAATATTCTCTACATCAGCTGCTACTTTTGTTACATTACCATTAGCATCTGTAAAGACCCTGTAGGCCTGACCATTTTCATAACTCATTGATACTTGATACTGTGCAGGTGAACCTTCAAAAATTACACGGTCATAGCCTGAGCCACCGTGTATAACATTCTGGTTACCAACACCCTGGTTGCTTACATAAAAAGTATCATTACCTGAGCCACCATCGACGAATGTCTTATTACCGCTACCCTGAATGTAATTGACATCATCACCGCTGCCGTTGTAAATAGTGTTAATGTTGCCATAGCCAGCTAAAACGTTTCTGTCATCGCCAGAACCGTTATAAATGACATTGTTGCAATAATTGGTGAAGATATTATTTGTATCATCACCTGACCCGTTGCGAATCTGATTGTTAGTAAACAAATTGAAGATGTAGTTTGTATCATCTCCTGCTGCGTTGTCGAGTAATGTGAAACCGCCCATACCTGTAATAGTAGTGACATCATCACCGCCACCGGTGGCAATGTCCAGCACGCCATAATGACTATGACCTTTGACATTGTCATTAGTGTTTCCAGTTTTCAGCTTTACATAGGCATTCGGGTTTACATTGTAATTGTTACTGAATTCTGTCATACTGCCCCTCCTTTGTTGGTATATGAAAGTGTAAAATTAAATCCTTTTTTGTTTTGTAATCTGTGAATGACCCCCTAAAATGTCGTATATGCATAAAAACAATAATTAGTTGTTTTGTGTTATTAATAATGAAATATTGGCCAGAAGTTTTTACAATAATTAACAAATCCCTGCTTTTGCGTAACATAACTTTACATTCTGAGAGTTACCACTGTACTTACTCACGTATTTGTTGACTAATAACAGCATTCTTTTTGAACAACCTGATTGTTCATAATCTTTAAATATACTCAGAAATTGCCCTGATAATCATAAAAAAGCCTTCAGTAAATGAAATTTTGCCCTATTATAGAATCTTATAATCCTCAGACAGAGCCAGTGCCATAAATAGCTGCACCTCACAGAAATATTATTTAGATATTCGGTAATAATCGCCAGAACTTTAATTCAAAAGCAATATACCGATTAAAGACTTTGCTAACCGGTAATCATTATCATTATTTAGTCAGAATATCACTTATGTTATAAACCCCCACGTAGAAATTGATAAATTATTATTTGAGCTATGCATTTTACTTACAGTATTTAGCTGTCAGAACCAATGTATAACTATAATGATAGATTTTTTACAGTTATACACCAATCTTTTATCTGGTTATATTTTATTATTGCGTAAAAAAAAATTTTTCCACCCTGTGAAATTACTTATTTTCTATAGATGGATTAAGCAAATACCATAAGTGAGGCGATTCTGCTTTACATTTTCCATAATTGCCAAATATCTGGGCTCATCTTAAAAAATGCCAGAAATTTAATCTATGAAGGATCTTCATCTCTTAAAGGAGTCACAACCAGTTCTGCTGCGCCAGAATGTTCTATAGGAAAGATCACTTTTTGAACAACACTGCAAAGTCCCTCGTCTGTTGCAACAATATCACCAATAAAAACCGGTTCTTCGAAGTCAAAATTGCCTCTTTTTGATGACATATATTTATCATAATAAATTGTATAACTATAAATTGTTTTAGACATAAATCACCTCATTATTGATTGATTATTGATAATAATAACAGAGCACCACAGGATTAAAAACATATATTAGTATTATTTTTGGCCTGCCTGATAATTATGAAAGAGCCGGTTATGGTAAAGATTATCAGGGCTTAATGGCAACCTTAATGACTTTGCCTTGTTCGTGTTTTTCAAGGGCTGTCTGAAGTTTTTCTAGCGGCATTGTATCAGAAATAAGCCTTTTGACATCTATTTTGCCTTCAGAGATCACCTCAAGTGATTTAGCAAAATAATAAGGGGTATGATGAAATACGCTGATAATTTTCAGCTCATCATAGTGCAGCCTGCGTGTATCAATTGTAATTGTTGTACCTGATTCACATCCTCCAAAGAGATTTATAGTACCACCTTTTCTGGTAAGTGATATAGCCTTTTCCCATATTTCAGGTAGCCCTACTGCCTCAATGGAGACATCAAGCCCTTTCTTATCAGGTGTCAGATCTCTTACAACCTGTTCAGGATTTTTATACTTTGTCAGATCAACTATTTCATTGGCCCCGCCAAATTCTGCTGCCAGTTTTAGTTTTAATGGGTTTCTTCCCATTGCAATAACTCTGGCACCTTTGAGTCTTGCCAGTCTGACAAACATAAGCCCAATAGGTCCCAGGCCTACTACTCCAACTGTTTTGCCAGGTTCTATATCTGATCTTTCAACACCATGATAAACGTTTGCCAGAGGTTCACAAAAAGCTGCTTCTTCAAAGCTTATATGATCAGCTATCTTAAGAGTATTTCGTTCTACAATATTAGCCGGAATAGCTATGTATTCTGCAAAAGCCCCATTAAGAAACTCTAGGTTGTCACAGAGGTTCGGCTTGCCCAAACGGCACAAATGACAGTCAAGGCAAGGAGCCGAATTAGCAGCAACGACTTTGTCACCTTCACTAAATTTAACCACATCCGGGGCTGTTTTAACGACAGTGCCTGAAAACTCGTGCCCAAAACCTGATGGAATTTTTTTTATCAGCACAGGGTGTCCTCTTCTATAAGTCTTTAGGTCTGTACCGCAGGTTAAAGCACTTTTTACCTTTACCAGTATCTCTCCTGGTTTGATTGTAGGCAATTCAACATCTTCATACCTTATGTCGCCCGGGCCATAATATTGATAGGCTTTCATTTTCATAGGGTTAAATATACCTTCAGGGCTCTGTTAGAAACGGTTTTTTCCAGTGCTTCGTTGATATTTTCAATGGGCATTACAGTTGAAAATTCTTCCACTTTTATCTTACCACAGCCAAGCAGATTCATTGCCATACCAAGAAAAGCCGGTGCTGATGAATATGCACCAATTACTGATAGTTCTCTATAATAGATTTCATTATTTGCATAACCTGTTACATCATCAGGTATACTAGCAAAGACTATTATTTTGCCTCCATCTCTTACGGTTTTAAGAGCCATTTCAATAGAAGAAACAGACCCTGAAGCCAGAATAACCGTATCAATGATTTCTTTTTCAGTATTATTAATCAAAGTGCTTATGTTTTCTATTTTTGATGGGTTAAAGGCTATATCACAGCCCAGTTTTAATGCCAGTTCAACTCTTTCATCAATGAGATCGCAAGCTATAACATAACTTCGATAGAGTTTCAATGCCTGAACAAAAAGTAACCCTATAAAGCCAAGCCCAATCACCATAACATTTTGGCCTTCAGATATTTTTGATCTTTCAAGTGCTCTAAGAATACAGCCGAGAGGTTCCATGGCAGATGCTGTTAGATCAGTGGTTCCCTGTGGTACTTTTATAGTTGTGTGCTGTAGATGGCGTCTGGTAATATAAATGTATTCTGAAAACCCGCCCGGAACCAAGTTTGAAGTCTTAAAACTTTCACACATTGAAAAACTACTCTGCTTACAATAACGACAGGCAAAACACGGCACATGGTGTGCCAGGGCAACACGATCACCCGGTTTAAGCTTTGAAGATGTATTTTTACCCATTTTTTCAATGGTTCCGACGACCTCATGACCGAGAACAGTGCCTGGTTCAACAAGGTTTTTCTGTACTTTAACAATATCTGATCCGCAAAGGCCACAGCCATTGACTTTTATCAGGGCTCCTTCATCTTCATTAAATTCGGTTAATGGCATATCTACACACTGAAGATTACCTTTTTCTGTATATATTGCAGCTTTCATAGGAACTCCTTTTTGGAAATTGCTTTTTTGCAGGTCTTTTATTGCTCTTCATGACGGGTATTGTCATCCATTATTATAAACAATCAAAACAATATCATAAAATTTTTCAAGTTATGTCCTGATCTTTAAAAATTATGTACTTTATAATATTTTCTTTCTTGCATCTTTCCTTTAAAATAGGCAATTAAACAGTTTATCTAAAAGAAAATGGTAATTATCATGATTAAAAAATTAACACTAATTTGGTTTTTAACTGTATGTTTGTTTTTTGCCTTGAATATTAAGGCCTTTGCACAATTTGATATTGAAAAAACAGATATTGAAAAAGTTATAGATATTAATAACAGAATTACTTCTGATTATATTAAAGATTTTGCAGAGACAAGAAACCTTAAATTCAATGAATTAGCAGAAATTGATAAAATAAATTCTAAACTGGCCAAAAAAACTTTTAACGATTATACTTATGCAGAGCAAAAAGCTATAGGTAAAAGCCTTTTAGAAAAATTTCTTGCCAGTCATAAGCTTTATACAGCAGACCCGCTGCTGGTAAAATATGTTGCTACCGTCGGGAAGCTCGTTTCAAGTCACATGGATGATCAGGAAGGAAGCCTCTATATTTATGGCATTACTGATGATACGGAGATTAAAATTTATGTACTGCCAGGTGGATACATTTTTATTACCCGGGGTTTTCTAAAAGCACTTGAAAATGAGGCTCAACTGGCTGCCGCACTGGCAAGAGAGATTAGCAGCCTTAATAGATACTATTTGCTTGATACGCTTATGCAAAACCAGGAAGCTCTTACCCTTCTGTCGTCTTTAAAAACTGTCTTAAACAGGCAGAAAAAAGGAGGCAATAATGAAATTTGTGAAGAAGAAGTTAAATTGGCAAAAAAGCCTTTCTCTGATCCTTTTGACACACTGGACTATTTTGCCTCGCCCAGCTTTGAAAATCTTTATTCTAATGAAGACTATCTTTCTAAAAAGATGCTAAAAAAGATGAGTCTTATTATTCCGTCTTATGAAACAATAATTAAAAAAGATAAGCAGGCTATGAAAGCTATTGAAAAGGCTGGTTATGACCCGGAATCAATTAAAGATATGATTATTACGCTTAATAAACAACAAAAACAGGTTCAAACACTTAACAGGTCAATCAATATTGAAAACTGGCTGGGTGAGAAAACGTTAAGAAAACGTAAGAAAAACACAGTGGAAGGTCGTTTTTTAATGATGATTGAACGTTTAAACTACTAATTAAATTAACCTCCCAGCAAGGGTTTTATTATTATCTACCTCTTAAGTGGTAATGCATTTTACCATTTTTGGGTTATTCCTTTAAAAGGCATTTTCTGGGATTATTATTATGCTGTCTTTTGTATAACAAATAAATATAATATCTATTTGTTGGTCAGTCTGTCCGTTATGCCATTAAATCCAGAGATGAAAATCAAGAAGGGGATAATATGGAACCATTAAGCTTTAAAAATGCTTACACTTTGAAATTTTCAACACTAATTATAGGTATTCAAACATTAACATTTATGATAACCATCGCACTCATATATTTTTCTTTATGCCACTAAACGGAGGAATTCTTCTATGCCAGGAAAATCAGCCCGCAAAAACTTTAACGAACATAATTCCTATCAAAAATCAGGTAAGACAAGGTTATCTATTAACTTGACTGACCTTGAAGAACTTATCAATGATCCAGTAGAATTAACCGATTTCTCTGTCAGATCAAATAAAGAATTATTGAATATTTCGTAAAACTGCCACTCTTACTACGATAATTAAGACAAAGATGCGTTAACAGGCCTAATTGGCCTGTTTTTTTGGCTCTACCCCAAAAGTAGTAACAATTTTTACCCATAGTGATGTATTTCATTTGAGCTTAAAATTTGCCATTATTATAGGTATAGAAGTCACATAAAGTTTGTTTTTTATCATAATTGTTAATAGATATACAGGCCAGATTAATTTAATAGCAGAATAAGAATACTTTATAAGGGGGCAAAATGCTACCAAATCAACTTTATTCAAATATAAAATTTTCAACATTATTTTTAACAGCCCAGACAACAGCTTTTATAGTAATAATTGTTCTGTTATTTATAGGGTTACAGACATAGAAGAAAGGTAAACAATGAATAAAAAAGAAAACATGAGAAATTGCGATTTGGAATACGTTCTGAAAGATGGTAAAACAAGACTTAATCTCAATGAAAAAGAACTAAAGGAATACATTGAAAATTGTTTAAATGACGATCTGTCTACGGATGAGTCTCAAGCAGATTCCAAAGTTTAAAAATATACACAATGACTGCTCAAGCCTGAATATCAGTAAATAGACTTATTTTATTAAGTCTATTTTTTTTGCCCTGGCACTATATTATAATAAAGCCGTTGTACCGTTATGCTACAATATCCTCTAATAAAGTCTATTAATACACTCTGAAAAAGGATCTTACCGATGGAAAAGAAAATAGCCGTATTTTTTGATCGAGATGGCACTCTGAATGTTGAATCAGGATACATAAGAGACCTTAATAATCTAATACTGACTGAAGGCGCTGCTGAATCAGTTAAAAAGCTAAATGAAAAAGGCATACTGTGTATACTGGTTACTAATCAGACTGGCCCTGCAAGAGATTATTACCCTGAAAGCCATGTTCTGGCTCTTAATCAGCGTCTCTGTGACCTGCTGGCAGAAAATAATGCCCGCCTGGATAAAGTCTATTATTGCCCGCACCTGAAAAACGGTATTGTTAAAGAATATAGCTTTGATTGTAATTGCAGAAAACCAGCAACAGGTATGATTGATCAGGCACAGAAAGATTTCCCTGACATTGATCTCGAAAACTCTTACGTTGTAGGAGATAAGGCAACTGATATCGAACTGGCCTATAACGCCCGCTGCAAAGGAGTTTTACTTACAACAGGCTACGGGCAACAGGTGCTCGACGGAACCTATCAGGATCTTAAAAAACAGCCACACTATGTAGCAAGCTCTATCTCAGATGCTGTCAACTGGATAATACAGGATATATCTCAAAGAAAGATTACTGCATAGTTGTTAAAAGTTTATATTATTACCTCTGAACAAGCATACCTAGTCTTTTCTTAAGTTCTACAAGACTTTTTTGGTAGTTTAACTCCGAAGACACAAGCTGTACCTGTGAATCAAGATAATTGGTCTGATCATCAAGAAGATCAAGTATGAGGGCAAGACCTACATCAAACCTGTTTTTTGTAATTCGCAAGCTTTCTTTTGAAACTTCTACATTTACTTTAGAGACTTCAATGAGGTTTTTAGCTTCTTTAACAGAGTTAAGTTGTGTTTCAATATCTATTAATACTTGATTTTCAAGTTCTTTAAAGGCCAATTTATTCTTTCTTATCTCAGCAGCCTGTTCTTTAACACCGATATATTTTTGGTTCCATTTCCAGAAGTCATAAGAAGCGTTTACACCAAAAATAACGTTGTTAGGTGGTGATAAACCTGCCCCATAAAGGTGTATATAGCTTACATAGAAGTCGATATCAGGTATATATTTTGTGTATTCTATTTTTTTATTGAGATTTGCCACCCTGATATTGGCTTCAAGCTGCAATACATCTGGCCTGTTTACCATTGCTATATCCTGAAGCTCTTCCAGGGGCTGATTAATAAAGGTTTCTTCTTGAAAGTTATCTACAATGTTGATATCTTCTTTCAGGTTTATGCCGAGAGCATCTTTGAATTGATATACAAGTATATCAAGCTTGTTTTGTGCTACAAGCAGGTCGTGGCGGGCGTTTTCGATCTCATACTTAATCTTTAGATAGTCTCTTGCCAGAGCTTCACCTGTTTCAAATCTGTCATGAGCTACTTTATAATATTCTTCCAGTGCTTTAATATTTTGCTTATTCAACTCTATTGTTCTTTTTTGTTTTAATATATCAAAATAATAGCCTGAGACATTATTAATAACTGTTTCACGTTCGAGATCTGTATCAAACATTGAGATATTATAATTTTCTTTTGCTACTTTATAGTTAAGGCCCAGTTTAAAGAGCTCTGTAATAGGCTGAGAGACAGTTACGTAAGTATCTACTTCATTACGGATTTCAGGACGTGATTGCTGTGGAAATTGTGGTATTTTTAAGTCTCTGACATGTGTATTATACTTATAATCTGTTGATGCGCTAAAGACTGGAAGCATACTGGTAAATTCTTTTTTGGCCCTTAATCTGTATATCTGGTTATCTTCAAAGCTTTGTAAGAGTGAAAAGTTATTTTTTAGAGCTATATCTATAGCAGTAGTCAGGTCAATATTTTGCTTATCAAACAGTTTAATGTCTTCCAATTTTTCAGTTTCTTCAGCCATTGCTTTAAGTGGCAAACAGAATAATATGATTATGCATATAAACGTTGTGAAGGGTTTTTTAAAGTATTTGATATCCATAAATATTCACCATGTCATTAAAAATAGAAAATTACACCTGTTTTCTTTTTTCTCGCTTGAATAAATTTCTCATTCTGTTTTCAAAGCCTTTAGCCAAAAGGAAAAGAACGGGTACGACAAATAAACTCAGCAGTGTAGAAAGGAACATTCCTCCAAAAACAGCAGTTCCCATAGAATTACGGCTAGCAGCACCAGCTCCGGTAGCAATAACCAGAGGGAAAATGCCAAGTATAAATGCCAGACTTGTCATTAAAATAGGTCTGAACCTGGTTTTAGCAGCTTCTAATACAGCTTGAACAGGTTTTTTGCCCATATCAATTTGCTGATTGGCAAATTCTACAATTAAAATAGAGTTTTTACATGCCAGGCCAATAAGCATAACAAGGCCTATCTGACAGAAGACATCGTTTTCGAGTCCTCTTACATATTGTGCCAGAAGTGCACCAAAAACAGCCAGAGGAACAGCTAAAATAATTATCAGCGGGTCAATAAGGCTTTCATACTGGGCAGCAAGAAACAGATATACAAACAATAGGCCGAGAGCGAACATAAAAATACCTGCCTGACCGGCTTTTTTCTCTTCGAGAGAAATACCAGACCACTGAAAACTAAACCCTTCAGGGAGGTTTTCTTTTGCCAGCTTTTCCATCTCAATAATGGCCTGTCCTGAGCTATAACCAGGGGCAGAAGAACCGTCAACTTCAACTGATCTGTAAAGATCAAAATGAGTAATAGTTTGTGCAGTATATTTTCTGTCAATATTAACAACTGCATCAAGAGGTATCAGGTTTCCAGTAGTGCTTGAACGAACGTAAAACTCTCTAATATCTTCCGGGTCATCTCTGAATATTTTTTCTGCCTGCACGTATACCCGATATACCCGATCAAGAAAGTCAAAATCGTTGACATACTTGGAGCCTAGAAAAACCTGTATAGTTCCAAACAGTCCACTGAGATCAATTCCCATACGTTTTGCTTTTTTACGATCAATAGTTATATATAGTTGAGGGCAATCAGCGCTGAATGTTGTAAATAATCCCTGTAAAACAGAAGACTGGTTACCCTGCTGTATAAGTTTTTGAGCGGTTAAAGAGAGTTCTTCAAGCGGATGTCCGCCTATATCAAGAAGCTGAAACTGAAACCCACCAACGTTACCAATACCTTTGATGGCTGGCGGCTGAAATGGCATTATAATAGCTTCACTAATAGGAGCTATAGCCTGTCTAAAACGCTGAATAACTGCTACATCTGAGTGTTGTTTGCCTTTTCTTTCTTCAAAAGGCCTTAAAGTAGTAAACAAAACAGCTTTATTAGGTCCATTACCACTAAAGCTAAAGCCTCCTACTGCAAAAATATCTTCAACTTCTGGTATTTTTTTGAGTTCATCTTCTGCTTTTTCTATAACTCTTTGAGTATAGTTAAGAGAGGTTCCTTCAGGGCCCTGAACTGTTGTAATGAAGTAACCCTGATCTTCGTTGGGCACAAAACCCGTTGGTACAATAGTAACCAGATAATAAGTTAACCCTATAAGAATCAGGAATACAAAAACGACGGCGAGCTTAAATTTTAATATTCTTTCAAGAATACTATAATAACTTCTGGTAAGGAATTTAATAAAGCTTTCAACCTTATCAAATATAATATGTTTGGAAGAAGACGTTTTAGTTTTAAGCAAAAGGCCTGATAGTGCGGGTGTTAGCGTAAGAGCATTAAAAAGAGAAATACCGAAAGCAAAGACTATTGTGAGTGCAAATTGCTTATAGAGCTGCCCTGTTGTTCCGGGGAAGGCTGCCACCGGTAGAAAAACCGCTGCCAGAACGAGTGTACTGGCTACAAGTGCACCTATAACCTCACTCATGCTTTCAGAAGCTGCTGCTATGGCTGATAATCCCTTTTCTTCCATTGTCCTTTCAATATTTTCAATAACAACAATAGCATCATCCACGACAAGCCCTGTTGCCAGAACTATACCAAAAAGTGTTAATGTGTTAATAGAGAATCCAAATACTTTTAGAATAGCAAAAGTACCTATAAGCGATACAGGAATTGTAATAACAGGTATCAGAGTGCTCCTCCAGGATTGCAGGAAGAAGAATATAACACTTACAACCAGAACGACTGCCAGAAACAGGGTAAAGACAACTTCGTTAATAGAATCTTCAACTATTGAAATTGTTTCAACAGCAGTTTTAACCTTTAAACCAGGTGGAAAATCTTTTTCCAGCTCTGTCATTTTCTCAACAATAGATTTGTAAAGTGATAACGAGTTAGCATCAGCCAGCTGATATATTAACAGGCCTACTGTAGATTTTGAATTGAATCTTGCAAAGGTATCATAACTTTCTGAGCCCAGTTCAACATAGCCAACATCTTTGATAGTAACGAGAGAGCCGTCACTGCCGGTTTTTAAGACAATATCCTCAAATTCTGAAGGGGTTGAAAGCCGGCCATGAACCTTGATATTAAGCTGATAATTTTGATCATCTCTAATTGGAGGTTCGCCAATCTGCCCTGCTGGTACCTGAACATTCTGTTCAGTAATAGCATTAACAACATCTGAAGCGGTTAAGTCACGGGCTGCAAGCTTATCAGGATATAGCCAGACACGCATTGCGTATTTACGCTCACCTGCAATGGTAATGCCGCCAACACCGTTGATACGCAATATGTCATCACTGACGTACTTGTCAACATAGTTGCTTATATAAATGTCATCATATTCATCATTTTCTGAATAAAAGGCATATACTGCAACAAGTGCCGTAGATTGCTTGGAAATAGATACACCTGTTTTCTGCACTTCCTGCGGAAGTGTGCCTATTACAGATGATATCCTGTTTTCAACGTCTACAGCTGCTATATCTTTGTTTCGCTCAAGCTCAAAGGTTATCTGTATACTGCTAACCCCGTCGTTACTGCTTGTTGAGGTCATATATTTCATGCTCTCAACGCCGTTAATAGCCTGCTCAAGTGGTGTTGTAACAGCTGTTTCAACAACTTCCGAGCTGGCCCCTGTATACATTGATGTTACTGTTACCATTGGTGGTGCCAGTTCAGGATATTGGGATACAGGTAACAGCGGAATGCAGATGAGACCTGCAATAATGATTATAACAGAGCAAACAGATGTAAAAACAGGTCTACGTATGAAAAAATCTATCATGCTTAAGACCCTTTATTTTGAATCATTACCGGTGTATTGTTACGCAGTTTTTGCACGCCAGAGATGACGATCTGGTCTTCTTCTTTGATGCCTTTATTTATTACATAGTTATCTCCAGCGATTTTACCCAGATGAACCGGTACCTGCATAGCAATATCCATATCTTTATCTTTTTTGACAACAAATACATAGTCTTGGCCGGCTAAATGAACTACAGCTTCAGTGGGAGCAACCATTTTCTTTTCTATTTCCCATACAATCGCTGTTTTAACAAGCTCACCAGCTTTATAATTCTTTTTATCATTATCAAGTATGCCATTAACGGTTATTGTTTGGTTAGCTTCATTAACTTTAGGAGATATAAACCAGACATGAGCAGTGTCTAAAATATTTTCATTATCATCAATAATGTTTATTTTCAGGTTGTTTTTAAGCTTATCTTTCTCTGAAATATTTACATCGAGTTTCAATTCAAGATGATTGTTTTCTGTAATAGATGTAAGAACAGTATTTGAATTGACATAATCACCTATTTTTACTGGTATATAGCCAATTTTGCCATCAAACGGAGCTTTAATATCATAATATTGCCTGAGAATATTCTGTTCTCTTGCACTATCTGTAGCTTCTTTATAGATTGCCTGCTTGGTGTTGAAGGTTTTTTCCTGTGCTTTGATTTGTTTTTCAAATGAATTAAGTTGAGCTTTTGCCTGATCAAGGGCATTTATATCTTTATCAAGATTGGATTGTGTTTCAGAACCACGATCAAAGAGAGATTTTGTTCTGTCATAGTTTATTTTAGCCAGTTCGAGATCTGATTTTTGCTGCTTCTTTTTGAGCTTCAAGAGATTCTAGAGTGGCTCTTGCCTGTTCTGTATCTGATAAAGCACTATTAGCTTTTTGAACCGCTGAAGCAGCAGCAGCACCCTGTTTAGATGATTCAATAGTCATAATAACAGAGCCTTTTTTTACAAAGTCGCCATCTTTTACCAGAATAGCATCTATAAGTCCGTCAACACGGGGCTTAAGATCTGTTGATTTTCTTGATATTACTGCTCCAACATATTCTGTTGTCGATTCTACATCCTGAAGCTGAGCTTTTTGTACTTTTACCGGAACAGCATGAGGTTTTTCTTCAGGTTTTTTGGCACATCCGGCAATAATAGTTATACCAAAAGCAATTATTGTAAAAATAACTAAAAGGTTAAGATGTTTTTTTGACCCTGACATAAATCATTTCCACCGAAAAAAACTAACACACGTGGTTATTGATCTTAAAATAAAGACTAATGCATAACTATAACAATCAATTTTCTGGTTTCGATTTTCAAAAATTTAAAAGTTAAGATATGGGTTGAACGAGCAGGCTTAGCCTGGGAGTGAGACCCCATGCCTTCCTTTAGGGTGGGCGGGATCAGGGTTTTGAAAATCGAAAAATTTTAAGTTATACACTGATCTTAAAATATTAGTATAGACGACAGGAAAAAGGAACATAATATGAAGAAAAAGTTATACCTGCTGGTTTTTAATAATAATAACTGTTATTATCATCGAATGTTATCTGTAAATATAACAAACGTCATGACTAACAATATTATAGAAGATACATGACTTAAGAATATTTTAATCCTGCAGTCAAAAAAGCTGTATTAAAAGCATTTTGCCTTTTTACTACAAAAGACATATAAAAATCTTTTGTATGACACCCGTAACAGTTACTGCTAGCCTTTTTAGCGTATTGTTCTTCTCTTTTGTAAATATTAAGAAATGTTTTCAGGTTTTTTAAAAATTTTTATAACTCCACTGCTCATAAGAGTTTAAGCCTGATTCTTTAAAAAACACTAAACATATGAATATAATATATATCTGTGTTTAAGACCCGGGTCAAAAAATTTACAAAAAAAATATATTTGTTCATTTCAAAACTTTCAAGTTAATATCTTTTTTGCGGGATCAACAACAATAAAATTTTAATTCAAATTTGAATTAAAATTTGAGGAGAAAAAAGGAAAAATTCAACTGTGACTTCAAATTTTAATTTAGATGACAGCTAAAATATAGATTATTACTTATTAGCCAGCTATAATTTTCGTAAAATTACGTAATAATAGCCATTTAGATGTTGACGAAATCTTATTATGGGGTGATCATAATAATGTAATCCCTGTAGTAAACATATTGTTTAGTAATAGTATTTGCGTAGTAAACAAAATGTGTAGTAATGTAATAATTTAATAAACAAATTGTTGCATTTTCTGAATCAGCTAACTATAATGACATAACCTTTAAGAAGAAGGTATCTGAATCGCAAAATTAACTTGGATTTTTGGTTCTAAAAAAAGAGTGGCACATAGTTAGAAACGGGGGAGGTTATGACCTTGGCATCATTACCTAGAGGTTTAGACGGAACAAGAACAACAACTGTAAGAAGATGGACACAGGCAGCAGTAGAATGTTACCAGCGAGGATGCAGGTGCTCTGGCTGCTTCTATAATGACTTTTTTGCTGGCAGTCCGCAAAAATGCCAGATGAAACATACCGTTCTTGAACTGGTAAGAACAATTGGCAGGCCTAATTCTGAACCGGCAAACATGGTTATTAGCTAACTCTATTATCAGAGTTAGCACAAGTTTTAATCATCCACAATTGGTAACGAAACAATTTCACTGGATAAAAGCAAGTTCTTTGCTTTTATCTTTTTCTTTTGAGCAAAGATAACGCTCATTTTCAGCACACTCAATCTCGTATCTTTTTTTAAATTGCAGCATATGATAATCATAACGTGGGTGATCTTCAAACATCCACATTGTCATATCACAGGGGTATGAAATTGTTTGTGCTATCTTCTTCCTCATCTGTTTTCTACTCCCGATTGAGATTTTACTCGGTCGTATAATTAAAAACAGTATGACCGATAATGATGCATTTTTCATCACCGTAAAGAGGTATATTTTACAAAAATGTTACGTTTTAAAATATTCTTCCTTATTTCAATCAATGAATTAAATTGCCAGAGTAGGCAATTAGCACTGCAAATAGTCTTCAAAGGTTAACTATAAATGGATATCGAACGGTTGCTAATATTGGTTTGCCCAAAGTACAACTACAATACATATATTGACAGGTGCCCTTAAGATTGTAAAAAAAATTTATCAATAATCATATCAAAATGATCAAAGAATATATTCTCTTTTTCACCGGCATAGGTTATAATGACAGGGTATAAGGTGTTTGGATATATCCAGAAAAAAGTTTGTTAGAATAGATTAATATCAGGGAGACTTAATCTTCATGCCTAAGAAACACAATAGCAACGGGCATTATTCAAGTGATGACCTGACAAAGCAGTCAAGAGCCAGGGCGAAAGCTTTTACCACTCATTCAAAGAGAAGTTTTGTCAAAAACAAGGCCTTTGACCCTGATGATCCAGAATTTGATATGGATCTTTATAATGCTCATTTAAATGATGAGCCTGATGACGACGACGATTATGAAGACGATTATGAAGATGATGAGGAGATTTAAAGACTCCCGGTTAGCTGTAATAAACTTAAAGTCATTATCATTACTGTCCGGTTAAATTTTTTCTGAGGGTTTGGTTTTTGGGCCTGCGGGCACAAAAACCAAACCTGACCTACCTCTTCGCTGAACCCTTTTTAATAATTTTTGCCAGTTTCTTTAATTTAACTTCCTGTAAAATTTTCTAATCCAAAACAGATATTATGACAGGTTTTATACATCTAAATAAAATCTTTTACCGGACTACCAGTGAGTCATTATGGCAGTTTTTATGAAGCCTGCTGCAAAAGTATTGTGGCATATTTTTGCAGTGTCTTTTATTCTGGTTTTGAAAAGGTATAATTAACGTCATTAATGTCTGGTTAAAATTTCTAACCCAAAAGAGAGATTATAACAGGTTTTAGACATCTAAATAATATCTTTTACCGGATACCAGTGATATCATTATGAGTGAGTAACAATTTTTTGAGGACATTTTTATGAAAGTGATGTTTATAAAAGTGATGTTTATAAAAGCACTTATTATTGTCCTTTGTGCAGGCGTATGGTTATGTATGCCTTTGAGAGCGCAAGCCGGGCAATATGCTATTCTTGATGATCTTGTAAACAACTATAGTTTAGAATTGCCTGCATCATGGAAAATAACCAAAAAGTCTCTTTCAAAAGATCTCATTAAAGCTAGTGCAGAGAAAGACCGAAATACTGGCATTCAGGTAAGGTTATATGAAACGAATAAACCCTTTGATGAGTTTATAAAGTGGTATATTGAAGATTATATTGATCAAATGAAAAACCATCATCAGGCCAGGCTTGATATTATTAAGGAAGGGTATCTTAGCAAGAAGGGAATGCGTTATTATTATGTGTGTATTGATTTTACTAATTCCAGAAATGAGCGTTATTACGTAAAGCAATACCTTTTTTCAGGTAGCGGTAATGTTTGTATACTGCAATTTGGCACTCCTTATGCTGAAAAAGATGAAAACGAGAAGTATATAGATCATGCGGCAAAAACATTTCAATTTGAAAACGCTTATTAAACAATAGTTTTCATTATTACTGTCTGGTTTAATTTAGCATCAGTCTCTTATTGGAACCTCTGATTAATTAAGAAATTACTGATTTCAGCAAAAGACAATAGTTTCTTGAATCTGTGAACTTTTAAATTATTCAGAGATCTCTTATATAAATATAGCAAACGCATTTGAAATACGTTATAGTTATGGATTAGTCTTATTATTGATTTTTATCTTCCGTATTTTCAAACCCGTTTATGACATCTCCCACAAAAAGAGGTGTAAAACACTTCTGGGCAATAAGAGTAGGTATTACGGCACTTGCTATTACTACCATGACAAGAAATGAATATTGTTGTTGGGTGATAATATTATGAGAATAACCGTAAAGAGCTGAAATAGTTCCGAAAGTCAGACCGGTTGACATCATAAGAGTATAATACCAGCGTTCATTTCTTTCTTTTCTAAATTTGCAGATAACAGGATAAAGCCCAAAGATTTTTGAAACTACTTTGCCGCCTAATAGCACAATAAAGATAATTGGTGCTGAGAATAAAGCAGGAATAGAAACCAGTGTTCCTGCTCTGAGAAAGTAAAAAGGCGTAAGAAAGCCCAGTGTAAGAGTCCTTATTCTTTTAATCCAGAACGAATCTCTTGCAGCACTTCCTGCCAGAAGCATTCCTGCAATATAAGCAGGAAGAACGGCTTCACTGCCAGACCATAAAGCTAGTGCGCCAAGTCCAAAAAGAATAAAAAGTATCCATTTAGTTCTTATAGCAGCTGTTTTAAACCCATATATACTGCTTATCCACTGAGTTATTCGGGGTAATAACAAAAGTATCAATGCACTTGCCGTAATAAATATGATGGTTTTATATGTAAAAGGTGCAAACAGCAGCCCCAGAAAAACTACTGTCCCTAGATCATTGACAAAACAGGATCCTAAAATACCTTTACCGAATTCTGTTTTATTAAAACCTGTTTCAAGCATAACTGCGTAAACAACAGCCATAGAAGTAGTTGAAAGAGCTATGCCTCCAAGCAGACTGGCCTGGCTATCCCATCCCAGAATGAAATAAGCAAGAGCACTGCAACCGATAAAAGGTGCAAAGAAGCCTATAATTCCTACTATTGAAACCTCTTTAATTTTTTTACGTATCATATCAGGATCCAGTTCAGCTCCGGCAAGAAAAGTGAGCAAAACAGCCCCTGAAGCTGCTAAAAATTTTAACCATTCAAGGTCTGCACCGAGTGCATCTAACTTTCCGAAATATGTTGCTATCCCTGCAACTAGAACACCTGTACATATTTCAACTAAAGCAATTGAAATACGCAGGTGATAAGCAATAACAGCAGCAACAATTGCTAAAGCAAACCATAAAGCAGCTATAGTAAAAACCTGTTCCATTTTAATCTGTCCTCACAAAAATATTTTTACTTATTGACAAAAAAAACCTCTACAAACAATGTCTGTAGAGGTCATCAGTTGTTTATACAACAATTAATGGCGAACCTCATCGCCAAATCTATTATCCAAACTAAATTTAAAACAGAGAGTTTTAGATGTCAAGCAAATAATACTGGGGTTAAAAGAAAAGGTTTCCAGACTTTTGCTTGCTTCAGGTGATTTTTTAGGGTAAATTATCTTTGTAAGCTCCAAAAAGCAGGGATAGAGGTAATAATTATGAAAAAAAGAGAAGAGGCACTAGAAACCATAATAGTTCACGGAGATCATCAGCTTGATCCACAGACAGGGTCGTTAAGCCCACCATTATACCCGAGCTCAACGTTTGCATTTAAAAGCTCAGAACAGGGCGCAGCTCTCTTTAAAAACCCTTCTGATGGATATTTCTACACAAGGGTTTCAAACCCCACAATAGACCTTTTAAGAAAAAAAATTGCCCTTCTTGAAGATTCAGAAGAAGCACTGGCTTTTGGTTCTGGTATGGCAGCTATTCATGCGATTGTTACTGCTCTTGCAGGTTCAGGTGATAATCTGCTGGTAGCTAATACCGTGTATGGTGGTACATATAAGCTTCTTACAGAGTTCATTAATCGTTTTAATATCGAAGTAAGATGGGTAGATTGCCATAATTTTGATGAAGTTGAAAGCAAAATAGACAGCAAGACAAAATTTTTATTTATAGAAACTCCTGATAATCCTACTACTACTATATATGACTTGAGCAAATTGTCTGAAATAACCAGTAAAAAATCCATACCACTTGTTGTGGATAATACATTTATGACTCCCTACCTTCAACAACCCCTTAAACTCGGTGCAGATATTATTGTACACAGCGCAACAAAATATATATGCGGCCATGCGGATGTTGTAGCTGGTCTTGTTGCCTGTAATAAAGAATATTACGAAAAGATATTTCCTGTTCTTGTTGAAACAGGAGGAATCATAGGGCCCTTTGAAGCCTGGTTACTCTTAAGGGGAATCAAAACACTACATATAAGGATGGAAAGACACTCAGCAAACGCACTGCAAATTGCCAGATATCTGGAACAACATCGCCTGGTGAAAAGGATCTTATATCCGGGCCTGCCATCACACCCGCAATATGAGCTTGCCAGACACCAAATGAAAGACTCAGGAGGTATTATATCCTTTGAACTCGAAGGCGGTACAGAAGCCTGCAAAATACTTATGGATAATGTTCACGTTTTTACCCTGGCTATATCACTGGGAGACATTGATAGCCTGATACAACACCCGGTAACAATGACACACAGCTCATACCCAAAAGAAATGCTTGATAGAGACAGCATAACAGATGGCATGATCAGGCTCTCAGTCGGCCTTGAAAACGTTAACGACCTCATTGAAGATCTTGAATATGCACTGAGCAGGGTAGAAGAGTTAGTTAAAATATAATACATATGTGTTGATCCGAAACCCAACCCCTTACTTCTTTTCTAAAATGCCTGGTCATAATGCACTGGTTTTACTTTCAATTCTATTTTAGCTAGTGCGTTGCGTTTTGTTACTGATCAGGCGCCTGAGATCTCTGAATAATTTATAAGTTCACAGATTCAAGAAATTAGTGTTTTTGCTGGAATCAGTAATTTCTTAATTAATCAGAGGTTCCGCCTGTATTATAAATGTAAATTTTCTTTTACATAATATCATAAAATGTATAATGATTGTTTTTTAATAAATAGGTGGGTTAAAATTATGGGTGTATAGTATGACAGATGCAGTTATCAATAATTTATTAGCGCAAAATCATTCAGCAAATAAAAAAGGGATTGAAAGCCCCTTAAATAACGCCGATGATAATTATTTTAGCAATGTATTAAAACCATCTACTCCAGCTGCGCTGATCAATGATGTTAACGCTCTTGATGAAAAAATTGCCAGACTCGAACAGACATCTGAAAAAACCCAAAAACGACTCTGGAGCAAGGTTTATAATATTTTCAGCAAAAAGGATGACAAACTTCAGCAAGAACTCTCAGAATTGAAAGCGGCTAAAAGCTCAGCTCTAGCTGATGATGGTATTATCGATGCTAAAGAACTTAAACAGATAGAAAAAGAATATAAAGAAGCTGACGAAAGCTTAAAAGACTACATGAAAAGCAAAAAGAAAGCTGCTGATATTACTTCAACCGTTGCAGCTATAGGTGTTGGCGTTGCTATAACAGCTGCTACTGCCGGTACTGCTGCACCTGCTGCGGCTGCTGGTATTGCTGCTACTGCTGCAACTACTTCTACTGCTGCTACTGCAGGCTCTATTGCCATTGCTGCTGCTGGAAGCGCAGTAACTAAAGTCGCCACAAAAGAAGGAATGCTCGGCGATGAATATAAAGCAATAGGCAAAGAAGGTCTTAAAGATGGTCTTATTTCTGCTGCCTATACCGCAGTTGGAGGCGTAACCAGCATAGCAGGCGGCACTCTGGCAACATCAGCTTCAAATGGCGTAGGTAAAGTGGTTTCAGGAAACCTGGCTAAAAATGCAACAAAAGTCCTGGTGAAATCTGCAACCTCAACAGCAGGTGATTTAGGGGTTACAATTGCAGCAGATAAAAACCTCAGGCAAGAAATAGCTAAAGGTGACCTTACTAATGTCGCTATCATAGCAGGTTCATCACTTGTCTTCAAAGGAACACTTGATGCTGTCAAAGGTGCAGAACAGGCAAAAGGTGTAATTAAAGCCGTAAGCGATTTGTCAAAGAAAACTCACGGTAAAATTATACTTGCTGATACCAGTTACGTTGCAAAAAATAATTTAAGCACCGCCCTGAAAAAGCAAGTAGAACAGGTTAAGATGTAAATTTATGCCAGAAAGCTTTTATCAGGTTTTAAACATTTTGTTGTGCATAATTCTTTAATATGTTTTTTTATCCTGCTGAATGGGATAAAATAAGGGCAGCATTAAAAATTTTTGTCAGACAATTCTAAAAACAATTTCTAATTAAAATCAATTCAACTTATAACAGCCAGCAGGCAAAAAGGAGAGTTTATGAGTGATAAAGATTTCCTTAACAAGCTTCCACCTGATTTAAGAAGTATGATTGGCAAAACAATGAAAAGAAAACTGCCTGATGGCAGAGTTATTAAATATGTACTTGGAGACGTTACTGGCGACGGCAAAATCGATCAGGAAGATATCGAAATACTTAAATTGCTCTGTAGAGGCGATGCTACTGCTGAAAAGCTGTTTGCAAGCCTCACCCCTGAGCAGCTCTCAGCCTGTGATGTTACTGGAGACGGCTACATTAACTCTGATGACCTGATAGCACTCTGCAAAAAACTCATTAACCAGGACAAAATAAAAGAACGAGAAGATAAACTGTCTAATATGAGAAATAAGTTGAAAAATAAAAATGATTGAAAACATTAATTTTTAAAGGATTAAAACTATGATGAGACGGCTGATACCAGTATTTATACTTATTGTTCCTTTTGCTATTATAATGGTCATGATCAGCAACAAAATGGATGAAGGGTCTACAGCAGGTAAGTATAACGAAGAAGGTGTTAAGTTTTATCAAGAACGACAGTGGGATAAAGCTATAGAAAGTTTTTCTAAGGCTCTGGAAGAAGACCCTAAATATGCAGAAGCGGCAAGTAACCTTGCTATGTCTTATGATGCCAGAGGAGAAGTTGAAAAAGCTCTGGAATACCATAAAAAAGCCGTTGACTTAAGGCCAGAATATTCTCAGGGGTTTGCTAACCTGGGTTACAGTTATTTTAACAGCGGCAAATTTAAAGAAGCCGAAGAAGCATTGATAAAAGCTATTAAGCTTAACCCTGAATCTGATCAGGCATACAATAATCTCGGCCTGGCTGTCCAGATGCAGGGAGACTATCAGAATGCCCTGAAATACCTCGAAAAAGCTGTCGAACTTTCTCCTAAAACGGCAGCTTATTATTATCACATTGCTCAAAACTATGACCTGAAAGGCGATTATACTAACGCTGCATACTATTACGAAAAAGCTTATAACCTTGAGCCTTCTAACAGAAACTTTAGCCTTGCATTAAATATTGCACAGCAAAAAGTATCAATGAGAAGCAGACGATAAATTCTTTAAAATGTCGCAAGAAAATGATTCCACGACTTAACAAATACCTCAAAAGAATTCAGTAAAAGTTATGACTTGAAAGAAACTGATATTATGACCCGGTCTTGATAACAACTTCAATGACTCAATCAGGGCAAACTATATATACCTGAAAGAATATCAACATTACTAAATGTTTTTAATCTTACAATAAAAGCATTAAAGCTATAATAGATGATATAACACTTGCAACCTGAGAAGCAAACTTTAACGAACGGGCTGCAATCTCTCCTGGAGTAGGCCCGGGATTGATTAGCTTCATGGCTTTCTCAATCATAGTAGGCTTTCTGAGTAAAGCTAAGGATGAAAAACTCACTGTATCAGCCTTGAGATTATATCTGGTCACAGGTTTCTGACCTGAAGAAACTGTTTTTGACCTGTAAATATGATTCGCCGGCAATGATGAGTTAATGTTTAAAGCTTGAATCATCTCTTCTCCTTACATTTACCCTTTACACCCTGGCAGGTTAACACAAAACACGGTATTCATTGAATATCAGACATCAGTTCAAAAAGCTGTTATTATACTGTATTCCCCCAAAAAGGCTTTGTAATCTTTAACGCTCAAAAAGTATTGTTAATAAAGAGTCTAGCGGCCTGACATAGCGGACAAAAGAGCGTTAACAGAAAGAAATAGATTTTGATAGATCAAAAGTCAATATGTTAAAGATATATCTCTAACAAAACAGTCAACAGATAAATAATCCCCTACCAGTTGGCATGTATTATAGCATCAACATGTAAAGAATCTTCACATTTGGTATAAAAACGTTACATTTTCCTTAATGTAAAACAGGGCTATAGGTAGATATGTTAAGCAATGTGGCTATAAAAATTCGTTGTAACATTTGTCCGAAAAGCCTGTTGCTCTACTTACTGTTTAAAAAACACTAACCTCCTTATTTCTTGCCACATAGCCAGCTAAAGCTATCAACACAGGATAATTTTAAAAGTTATACCTGCTTTTAGTGCTTAACTGCGTGTAAATCAGGTATAAAAACCAAACCCTCAGAAAAAATTTAACCAGACAATAATGTAGTGATATCTATATTTTAAGGCTTTAGCTGAAGTTTAGCTGTACTTTTTTATAGCATTCTTCGGCATCTGCATATTTACCCAGGGTGGCATATATGGTGCTCTTGCCCAGCCACACCAGAGGATCATCAGAATTTACTATGGCCATCTTGTTAAAGAGTGTAATAGCCTCATCAAAACGTTCAAGTTTAGAGAGTGCAATGCCTTTATTATACCAGGCGATGCTATTATAAAGGTTCTTTTCAAGACATTTATCAAAGCATTTTATTGCTGATTCAAATTTTTCGAGGTTAAAAAGGGCAATACCTTTTTTGGTGAGGGCATCAACACATTCCGGGTCTAGTTCTAATACCCTGTCATAAGCCTCTATGGCTTCTTCATAACGATTCAAATCACTCAGAATAATACCTTTTGAAAGCCAGGCATTCTTATCAGAGGGTGTTGCTTCAAGAAGAATATCTAATTTCTTAAGATGGGCAAGCTGAAGCTGCTCATGGGTTTGTTTTAATCCCACCATCAGCAAGATCTCATCTATTATTTTTTTCATATGTTCAATTACTTGTTCCATTGAAAGACGGTGTTCTGGTATTATTCTAACCTAATTTTATTTGAGTTATCAGAAAAAGTAAATAATATAATACTTTTAAACTCTACAATAAAATCTTTTCTAATTTTTTGTAGGCTACAACCTTTTTATCAAGAAGATTTCAGGGTCAAAAGGATTCAATAACATACAATTTTTAAATATTAAACTAATATTAATTTACACCAGAGATTTTTGTGTGCATATCATTTTTAAGTAAATTTTATATTCTTGATTACATTTCTTTATAAAAGAGGCATCTTATACCATTCCACGTAAATAATTAATATATGCTGAGGCCTCTATAATCTGGAATCTATACATTACTTTCAAGGATCAGTATAACAGGTGTGCAAAACTAAATTTTTTTTGATTTCCATTACGAAACTTTGCAGATAGAGGGTTTCACAGAAAATATCGCCAGTGTTACTTATTAACAAAGAACTTACAAAAAAAACTCCTTTCGAAAAGAAGGAGGAGAAGATGGGAGTCTGTTTTTGGAGTATTTGGAGCAATTGTTGTGTAATAATTGGAGAAGAGTAATTGAGCTATATTGAGTAGTGTTATCTGATTGAAAAACTTGTTAAGCTGTAAATGATGTCATAATGAAGAATTTGTTTTGACCGTTTGACGGGCTTTGCGGTGATTGTTGAGCTAGATTGTTATTTGTTAGGAGGTTGTTGCCTGGCTGTTGCTGGTTGTTATTGTTGTTAAACGGGTTGTCTTGATTATTTGTTTGATCTTTCATCATATTCATCATTTGACCCATAAACAATTGCATAATGAACTGCATTATAAAGGCCATTAATTGTTGCATCATATCCTGGCCTTGCATGCCACCCATCATGGGGTTTTGAATCTGTGGGGCAGCCTGCTGTGCTGCGTTAGCAGCAGCATTATAAGGGTTGGCCTGTGCAGCAGCAAGAGGTACGCCCTGTGCTGCCTGTTTGGCAATATTATAAACATCTGTACCATTATTGCCACCATTACCTGCATTAGCTGCCTGAGGGGCATTGTTAAAGCCTGTATAATTTGCACTTGCTGCTTTGTCAAGATTTCCGAGAGCTGCCATAATGCCGTTATCTTGCTTGAGGTTGCCATATGAACTTGCTACGTGGTTTTTCCAGAAGTCATCGTGGTGCTTATTAAAGTTAACACCGGCTTCTTCTGCTACCTGTTCACCTATTTTGAAGGCCATAAATTCTTCATTTTTTGAGTTGCCATTTTCAGGTGTGACTGCGTGCACGAGTTCGTGCGCAAGGGTTTCTACCATTGTTTCGATGTTATTTTTTTCTACTGTTATGGTATTGTTATTGGGGTTATATTGACCATTGACTCTATCGCCGTTATTTTCAGCAAATTGTATTTTTACGCCACGTTTTTGAGCTTCTGCTAAAAGCTTTTGACCGGTGGGGCTTTTCTTTAAAGTGTTCATTGCCTGTATTCCAGATGCCATTACTCTCTCTCCTTTTCTTTGATGATGTTACAAGGTTTCAAAAAAATGTTAGACTCCGTTTGAGCTTATTGCTCAACTTTTTGTGTTGTGCTCTCTATTTTTGCCTGTTTGTTAGATGGTGTTGATGTTCTTTTACTGCCTTATATAAATAATTTTAGTTGTTTCCGTCTCCGTTGCCGTTACCGTTACCGCTCATTATGTATCTTGTGGTAAAGACTTCAGTTTGATAGCTTGAGCAGAGCGTATTAATTTTTAGTATAGTGTTTGATATAACGTCGTCAGCGAGGTTAAGTTCTTTCATTAATACCACTATGTTTTGCATTGCTGTCTCCTCTCTCTCTTATTGTTATCAGGTTTCTGGTTGAGTGTTTTTTCTGTATTTGCTGACTATTTCCATTAATTCGATGTTTCTGTCATTGATGATATCTATTTCTTCAATGAGTTTGTTTACTTTTACTCCGTCGATTGTTTTGGTGGTCTGTATTTTAAGGTCATCAATTTTTTCGAGGTTTTCTTTAAATTCTTTATAGATTTTTTTCAGGTTTTCGTCTTTTGGTTCTGCCGAAAGGGCAATTCTGGAAAGTTGTGTAATAATTTTGTATTCTTTGCTTTTTTGTCCTTCTGATCTGATGTAGCTTCTGTCGTCTAAGAATTTTCTGAAGTCATCAAGTTCTTTTGGTGTCAGGCTAAGAAACACGTTTTGAATTTTTTTGAGTGTTTCTTCGTCAGCAAAGTTGACCGCAAGGGCCATAAGGTTTTTGACTTTCATTTTATTTTTTATTCTTATTTGATCGCCTGTGGGTTCCATTTCGTCAAAGAAGAATTGATTTGATAACATTAAAGCTGCTCCTTTTTTCTCTATCTCTTCTCTCGTAAAGGTTTTTAGTCTATATAGTTAACCAGACGAAATTTCCTGTTCGAGTTGTTTTAATAAATTTTCTTACGCCTGGAATGTTGTAATGTAAAAGAGAGTAATTGATATAGGAGGTAGGGGGAGGTTGTTTACTCTCTTAAATTTCCTAAGTTCAATACGCCAAAAATCAATAAGAGTTGTTTTTTATCAGTTGAAAATCTTTTTTCTCATAACTCTTTCAAGCAGAATCGCAGTGCCTGTTAGATGAAATTAATTGTTTAAAACTTGTTTCAATAGTTCAGATACCTTGTTTATCTCTACTCTCAAGTTTCTGTCAGATGTTATTATATCTGTTAGATTTGCCTGTCTCTCTCAATCACAATATCATTATAAGAAATTTCGGGGTACTATTCGTGAGTTATGCATCTCATTTGAACTGTTAGAGATACTTATTATAATGTGAGTAAATATGCCTGCATGTGCTTGTTGAATACTCAACAAGCACATGCATAATAATTGCGGAGTTCTTTATTCTTAAAGGGTTTAAGAGTATTGGAGTCTTAGAATAACTGATTGAATCTTTGATTAATTAAGTATACTAAAAGATCAGTGCATAATTTATAATTTTTTCGATTTTCAAAACCCAGATCCCGCCCACCCTTAAGGAATGCATGGGGTCTCACTCCCAGGCTGTGCCTGTTCGTTCAACCCATATTTTCACTTTTAAAATTTTTGAAAATCGAAAAAGGGTTTAAGATTATTGGGGTTTCAGGAGAATTTTAGAATTGTTTAATTCTTTATGTCGTCAATTATTGCTATGTGCAAAGATTTTTGCAGTGTTTATATATTCTTTCTTCAATTTTTTTTAGAAGCAAAATTTTATTTTCAAGCTGCAAATGGCAGTGGTCATACAACGATTCCCAGCCAATAATGCTGTCAGGAGCGTTTTGTCTGATAAATTCTTCAAAATCTAAAAGATAATCAACTTTTTCTCTTCGAGCTACATCCCTGATAATGTTATTTATTCGCTCTGTTGACCTGTAAGGGTAACCATCATAAAGGTTTGCCTGGTGAAAATGATAGAGTGCTTTATCTTTATTGCCTGTTAAATAATGAATCAGCCCTGCTTTATACTGAATCATTGCTATTTTGTCGTTAATTTTTAGTGCTTGTTCATATTTATCAAGTGCATTGAGCCAGATTGTTTTTTCGGTTCCTTGAATATTATAGGGTTTGATATTTTCTGTTAGCTCAGAAGCAAAAGGAGAAAGCTTAAACCTGTCATGAAAAACCCGCAAAATATAAGGGAAAGTTTTTTCTTTTGTTTTATGTATAAAAAGCTGGCTGTTGAACCATCCTGAATCATTAAGAAAATAGAGCCTTTCACCAAGAATCTCATCTCCCTGCTTTTCCAGCAGCTTTATTTTAGCTATTTCTGTAGTTGAAAGCCCTGCCGTATAAAAAGAGTATACCGGTGATACAAAATCGTTTGAAGGTGTTGTGGATAAGATTACATATGAATTATTTCTTTTCGCAAGCCTGACCATCTGTATGAGGTTCTGTTCAAATTGGTCATAAACCTTTTCTGAAAGTTCTTTAAAGGTAATGCTTTCATTCTTTTCAATATCTGAAATATTTTTAAGGTATGTATCTTTTATTTCTTCTCTGTTCATCTTGATAGATGGTTTTCTTAGCTTTCTGTACAGGTTTTTCAGAGCAATATAGCTATTCAGTTTGTATAAAACATTCTTTCTGAAATATTCAAAACTCCCCTGAGGCCTGGCAACCCTTTGAGAGACAAGAAGATCAAGAAATTCATTATGCCCGCAGTAGATAAAAACCATATCAGGATCATATTGAAGTATCTCAACCAGAATTCTTTTTACCCGCCTTGAACCATATCCGGGCATGCCTGCATTGATTATTTCAAGATGAAGCTTTTCTGGCAGTATTTTATCTCCTTTGATCCAGTTAGCAAGGTCATCTTCAGCGAGATAATTTACATTAGAGCCACCTGTTAAGGCTATTCGGCAGGTATTTTCAGGTTTTGTGCGTCTAAAAGTTATTTGATGAAGATCCTTATAAAGAGGATTATTGATTATTTCAGCTTTATTAACAGGATTTTCAATGTAGAATGGCGGGCTTTTTTCGTATCCTGCATAAGGTTCATAGTTGTCATACAAAGGATCACCTGTGCCTGTAAGCCTGAGTGTGAATTCAATAAGCAATAACGCTCCTATAGCAGTAATAATGCTAAACAATAACTGCTTTTTAGCTGTCATACTGGCCATAATGCAAAGTTAAACCTTGAGTTTTCCTGTGTATGAGGGTATAGTGAGGTTTTCTTCATCTTGCTCTATTTTTACATCTATGCCATAAAACTGTAAATATTCAAGAATGCTGCCTCTAAATGTCAGTGAGACCTTCAAAGCCTCCGGATCTCCTAAAGCCTTTATTTCATAGGGTGATACCAGCCTTGTCTGGTTAACCATTATAGAGCTACCTGCTTCTATTATTTCACTTGTGGTAACAAGTCTTTGATTATTAACTGAAATGGCAGTTGCGCCTGCTGATTTTAGTTCATTTACGAGTTTAAGTATGTCGTCACTATGAACAAGGCCGTCATTGTCAGGTGTTGCAGACTTTGAGCTTTTGCGATCATCCAGTATTATTTTAATGCCTTTGCCAGAAACTTTCGTAAGCCCTGCCAGTCTGTATATTTTTTCCATCTGGGGTTTGGTTATACCTGTTTCAGAGGATGCTCTAAGTTCTTCAATTTGCTTTCTCATTTCTGTCAGTTGTTTTTCGAGATTTTGTTTTTTATCTTCTGATTCTTTAAGCAGGGCTACCATTTTCTCTAATTGCCTTGTTGGTGCCTGTTTAATGGTTTCAGACTCTGCATGTGTCTTTGTCTGTATGGATATTATCAGCCCAACAAAGAAAAATAGAATACCCATTGAGATTATATAACCCCAGTTAATGTTTTTCAGGTTCTTTTCAATGTTTTTATGCATATGTTTTTGAATTTACTTATTAATAGCGGGTTTAGTTATCAGACTCTTCTAATTCATTTTTGCTGGCAGAGTCTTTGTCTTTTGGCTGTGCAGTAAGGTCTTTTTTATCAGAAGAAAGGTGATCTACATCAACCCATGGATCACCAAGGGCAGTTGAAAAGACTTTTCCATATATTTTTACTTCATCTCCGCTTTCGAGGTTAATATAGTTTTCAGCAACTTTACGGGATATAATGAGCTTGAGTTCAGACAGTGGTATGACTCTTCTATCTCTTTTAACGTCAGGTCTTCTTATCAGAAAGGTGATATAATCTTTTGAATCTCTCTGTGCTTTTTTATAGTCGAGGCCAAGGGTAGTATATTTATCAAATTTACCTTCAATAAATATATATTTATCAAGGTATTCTTCTGGATTTGCAACCAGATCAAGCGGATCCAGCATAGAGCATTTGCTCTGATAAGCTTTAAGTTCTTCAGGTGATTTTAGAGATTCTTTTTTGGCCTGTTCTGTTTCGGGTTTATCTTTATTATCCTGTGCGAAAACTTGAGGACTGGCTAACATACTCATAACCAGTGCCAGTATAACGCATATAGTAGCTGTTTTCTTAAACAATTGAAACCTCCTTTTTGACTAATAATTTGGTTTTACCTGCCAGTAGATGCTTTTGTCAACCTGCACGCTGGAGTTAATAGACTTAACAAGCTCTGCCTGCGTATCTGCCCGGCTAAAGCGGCCACTCGTTTTTAATGAAATACATTGAAGTTGTGAATCCAGCGAAACATTTTTAACATTTCTTCCGAAGCTAATGACATCTACTTTTATATCAGGATGTTTTGACGCAATATCTCCGGCAAAGCTACATGGGTTGCCGCCGCAAGTTTCAAGCCCATCGGTAATGAGGATAATTCTTTTGGGGCCTTCAACATTTTTTAAATCTCCCAGTGCTTTTCTTAGTGAATATTCTATAGGAGTCACACCACTGGGATCAAGCTTATCTATTTGATCAAGTATATTTTTCTTATTATTTTGTTCCACTGGCACAACCAGTTTAGATTGACTGCACTGATTCATTCCTAGAAAGCCGCTTTTATGCCCGTAGACACGCAGCCCTATTTTTATATCGTCTGAAAGTGCCTGTATGACTTCTTTTACAGAATCTCTTGCTACATCCATTTTAGTTTCATGCTTATTGATATATTCATTCATGCTCCTTGAAAGATCCAGAATGATGAGTATATTTTCGTTTGAGTTTTGCGCAATAAGTTTTGTTGAAAGAATAAATAATAAAGCCAGAACAAGACCTGCTGTTAATGCTTTTTTAAACAATGTTCACCCCTATTTATTAAACAAAATTTTACCCTGTACGTCTTTTTTGACATGGAAGCTGTTCTGTAAGCTCCTGGCGAGGGCGGCTTCGGTATCGGCGGTAAAGAATTTTCCACCTGTTGAAAGGGCAATGCATTTAAGCTGATTAATAGCTGCCGGGTTTTTCAGGGCAAAACCAACTACATCAACTTTCAATTCGATTCCCCTCCTTACCATTTCGACCGCATAGTCACAGGGATTTCCATCACAGGTTTCCATACCATCAGACACAAGTATAATTCTTTTAGGGCCGTTGAGGCCATGGAAATCATTTTCAACTGCCATTTTGACTGAATAGGTTATAGGGGTTTGTCCTGTGGGATTAATACTTCTTAACTTTTCTATAATAGCCCCGCTGGTGTTGAATTGCACCGGCACCAGCAGCTCAGTTTTCCTGCACGGGTAAAGTCCGATAATTCCCAGTTTGTGTCCATACACTCTCAGACCTACTCTTGTATCTGGTGGGATGTTCTTTACGGTGTTATAGACAACTCTTTTGGCAACATCAATTTTACGTTTCCCGTTAATTTTTTCTTCCATGCTGTATGACGCATCGAAAATAATGAGAACATTTTGCGGGCCTTCATTAGCTGGTGGCGGTTGAATTTGCTGTCCGGGGGGTGGTGGAATGTTGCCAAACTTCCCCGGGGGTGGTTTTTGAGGTATATTGATATTTGTGGATTGTTGATTATTTCTGATTTGCGGCAGTGGAGGGGGGCAGTTATTTGTTGCACAATCATTTGTTGATCTATATTCTGGATTCACAGGGGTTGAAGAAGGTTGCGGCCCGAGGTCTGAAGGCTGCATCAATGGCCGTGGCACGGGTGCACTTTGCGAGAATACCAGATTGTCGCCTGAGAGTATTATGATAAGTGAAATAGTTATAATCAGGAAAAAAAATCTTTTCATTTTAATTTGTCTTTACAATTAAATAACTATCTTAATAAATTTAAGCATATTTTCATACCTTATTAAATGTGAATATTACCAGCAAATTTTGTTCCTAATGTGCAAAGGTTGATATTATAATGAGTTAGGTTTTTTTAGACAGAAAAAAAGATAGACATTTTCCTTTCTGAAAAGAGAAATTAGAAGCAAAAGGAAAAAGCAATGACAATAAAGTACAAGACTAACACCACAGGAATATGCAGATGTTATTGGATTTACCAAGTTAAAAACTGGAACCTAAATGGGGGCAGGTCTGGATGTTTATCTCTTACATATAAAAAAATTCATCCCGTATAAAGTATTTTAATTAGTCTGTAAACTAGCATTGAAAAACTGTTTTTCATTCAGGTGGCCAACTATAAATGGATTATTGGTTTTTGTTTCATCAGTTTGAGCAATATTAGCACCTTTATTGCCGTCATTGCCTTGGTAGGATTTATTATTTGCCATATAATATTTATTTAAACCTGTCAGTGCTTTTTCATCTGCAAATAATTTCAGGTCTTTAAACCTTATAATAGCATCAGAGTAAAATTGTGAAAGGTTATTGAGTACTTTATCATTTTCTTTTCTTGCAGCTAATATCTCATCTTTTAATGTTTTTTCCTGATTATTGAGTCTATGAAATATACCCATGTTTTCTTCATCTTGGAAAGGTTTTAAAAACATTTCATTTACTGTTTGAGGTTTCTGCATATTATTTTGCTGACCACCATTGAGATATCGGACTTGATCAATGGTGTTTTGACTGTTATCATTCGGCTGGCCAGCTTTGTCTTCTTTTTCTTCTTCCTTTTTCAGAAATGGATTACTAGCGTGGGGTTTATTTCTATCTTCAAAGGGCCTGGTTTTTTGTGGGGCATTTTTATCACTATATTCCTGAATAGTTTGCTTTTGTTGTTGAACATTGGATAGAGCTTTAAAAATATCACTTTCAAAGAAGTTCAGGACATCACCGAATTGTTTGGTTATATCTTCCAGAAGGTTGGAACTGGTTTTAGCGCCTGCAGAGGCACTTTCCGAAGCCAAACCAAAACTGGAACTGGCGAGCAAACCAGACTGGGGGGGCGTACCTATAAACATACTCGCTGAATTATTATGAAACGAGACATCTGTCATACCAGAGTTGACCCTGTTTTTAAATTGCATCAGAGTTCCAGAATAAGCCATGCGCATATCATTAAATCTCAAATGTAAATCTAATGAACTCATTAAATGCCTAGCCTGTTTTAATCTCTCGTAACCATAAAAAGACAATTACTCTTAATGATTATGAATTATTTTTATATATTTAACAATAACGTTGTATATTCTGTATATATAAACTTTTACAATATTTTATAACAGATATTATTACTGAATTTTATAATGAGTCGGTTTTTTTAGACAGAAAAAAAGATAGACATTTTCCTTTCTGAAAAGAGAAATTAGAAGCAAAAGGAAAAAGCAATGACAATAAAGTACAAGACTAACACCACAGGAATATGCAGATGTTATTGGATTTACCAAGTTAAAAACTGGAACCTAAATGGGGGCAGGTCAGAACAAAGTGCCTTGTTGAACTCATTATTCTTCAAAACTATCAGGCCATTTCATTGAGGTATGCAACACTCTTAAAACTTCTATTACACCTAATTTAACCCAATAAACAGCAATATAAGGAGTATCTGGAATAATTAATTCTCTTGTTCCTGATACTCGACCGGCCTTGCCAATATTTTGAAATGTTGTTAACTGTTCAACAACTTTTAGTACTATTCTTTTGGTTAAATCAACTGCTGCTGTTGGGTTATCTTTTTCTATATACTTTTTTATTGACATTATATCCTGGAAAGCTTTACTGCTCCATCGGAGTTTATTTTTCACCACTTTCCTCCAATTGAGCTAATACTTCTTCAGTGGAATAAAATTCTCCATTTTCAGCAGCTTTAATCCCTTCTTTAATGGCATTAATTTGCCAGACATTCAAATTAATATATTCCTGCAAAGCTTCTTCTACTAAAAAAGTCTGTGAACGTCCAGTTGTTTCAGCTAAATTAGCAAGATCATTTTTTATTTGTTTCTTTATCCTGAATGATACAGGTTCTTTTTCATGTGCATCTGGTATTCCCATAATAAAATCCTTTTATACTATTCCACGTAAATAATTAATATATGGCCTCTATCTATACAATGTAATACATGTATTTTATTGTATAGCATATATCGAATTTTTTCAATATATTGTTTTTATTAATTTATGATTTTTCAGACTTCCCGAAGTTTTTCTCAAACTGACTATTTATATTTACAATCTTCTACTTTGACAGAGGCAATGCAACCCTCCTTTAGTGAGGTAACAGGGAGGATATACTACCTGCACCCTGGATACTGATTTAAGAGGGTTTGCGAGGCGAACGAAGTGAGCCGAGCATAACCCGAATTGAAGGGTGGCAGTGGGCGGGAACTTGCTGAGAATAAGCAAACAAACCCTCCTTTAGTGAGGTAACAGGGATTATAACCCTCTGCAAACATGACCCCAGACAGGCTCAAGCAGGCGAACACTTGAGCCTGCGTGTAAAGTCAGCAGGGCAATTGTGAAAAGTTTTTGCTCCACTTTTTTCAATGCGGCAGCTCTAAATGACATTATGATTAGAGATGGCCATCCCTTCAGGGGAAAGCGGAGGGGGATAGCCTGCTTTGCAGGCGAAAGGGGGCTTTGCCCCCTTTATGGGGTCAGGTGCCAGCCATGGCACCCCTTCAGGGGAAAGTGGAAGGGAACTTGCTGAGAATAAGCAAACAAAACATTTAGCAGGTGACAGGAAATGACTACCGATTGAACACCCTGTCGAAGAAAGATGAAAGTTTACTGCTGTTCACTCTTGTCAATCTACAAAAATATTATCCCAAATATAATCTATTTTTTTAGCTATATGATACGCCAGTAAAGGCGGAACTGCATTGCCAATAAGCTTATAAGCAGCTGATGCAGAGATATTTAGTGGATCATTTCTTTTCCCTTGCTTTACAAATGCATAATCATCAGGAAAGGTTTGTAATCTTGCACACTCCCTAACAGTTAATCTTCTTTCAGCTAAACCTTTTTCCAGTTCTTCCAGATGTTTACCACCATTTTCTTTAGATAACCTCCTGAATTCAATATTTCCATGATGTTCTGATCTGATAGTTGGGCCGATATCATCCAGGTGTATTTCTGAATTGCCTTGAAGATTCTTACCATAAAAACGTGCTTTAGAATAATTGATTTGAGACAAGTCTTTTTCTTCTTCTGAAGGTTCTTTTAATCCTTTAAGTACTTCTTTCGTTCTCACAAATGGTACAAGGTTTAAATGATCACTATTAAAATCAAAAACAGTTTTTTGTGTATTTGATCCGTTTGCTTGATAGTGAGTTATAGGTGGATAAGGATCATATTCAAAATCTATATTGCTTTTTTGGAGATTAATAATAGCCTTTTGTGTAATATATTTTTTGTTGAAGCCAATAAAAAATACTCGTTCTCTGTTTTGTGGTATTCCGTAGCTTGCTGCTCTTAATACCCTTGCAGGTAGTACAAGATAGCCATTTTTGTCTATAGTTCTAAAATCATTCTCTATAATTGTTTTTGCTTCATCTAATGTAACCAAACCCTTTACGTTTTCAGCAATAAACATTTTAGGCTTTACTATTTCGATAACTTCCTTCATCCATATATAAAGCAATCCTCTATTCTCGATTGTTGGATCACCTGTTTCATCTCCAACAACTCCTAAATGATTTTTGTGAGACTTAAACCCTTTTCTTTTACCAGCTAAACTGAAATCCTGACAAGGAAAACCACCTGTAACAACATCAATATTTTGAGGAAAGATAAATTTTCCGTCTTTGTATTTTTTAACTAGGTCTACAACGCTGGCCAAATGAAACACATCAGGGCTTGTGCCTCTTTTTGTAAAGTAAGGAAGCCAAGAAGCCTTTGCGCTGGTTAATATATCGTTTGCAAATACGGTTTTAAAAGAGGTTTCAGGTAATTTAATATATCCATTTTCACTTTCTTTTAGCCATTCAGAATGTATTTGCGGGTTGATGAGACATTTTAATGTGTAAAAACCTCCTTCAAAACCTAAATCCATTCCTCCGCATCCTGAAAATAGTGATAGAACTCTTTTTCTTTTCATGTTGCTTTTTAAAAACCTTTTAAATAATATCGCTAAATCAGATGCTAATTATAGTATGTAGAACTATAGTTATACAAATTTTATCATAAAAAATCTTAAGGAGAACTCATATATGCTTACATTGAAACAATTTGGTTTAAGGATAAAAAAATTAAGATTAGAAAAACATTTAAGCCAGGAAGAATTAGCTGAATTAGCTAAAGTACATAGAACATATATAGGCATGGTTGAAAGGGGAGAAAAAAATGTAACCCTGACAACTATTACTAAGCTATCAAAAGCGTTAGATATTACTGTTTATGACTTGTTTAAAGGTTTGGATGATGGCTGATGTATTAACTCATTTAAGAGAACTTGGTGTCGGGTTCTTTTTTTATGAATGGCATAAAAGACTAGAGGATATAACACCATCATTTTTTTTAGAAGTTTGTAAAAACAATATTAAAAATTGCCAAAGCTTAAAAAAATCTGATATTAGCTCCAGCACTGGCGATTTTTTTTCAGAAAGAGAGATAAATACAATTAAAAATGGGTTTAAATTAGCTAGTAAAATACAGGAAATTTTTAATATATGTAAAAATCCTTATATTGTTTGGTCAGGTAAAAATTCTCAAAGTGGAAATACTATTGATTTAGTTATTGATAAATACAGGTTTTCCTTGAAAGAAGATAGTTTTATTCTGGATAATATGGGGTTATATAGGTATCTAAACTTGATTACAAATAGTGATAAATTTACACGTGGGCTTCATGTTTTCAGGCATTTTTCTGAAAATGAATTTAATGATTGGTTTGATATTACAAGAGATTTGCTAATTAAGCATGGTCCAAATCCATTCATTTATAAAGGAAAAGATTATAAATCTATAGCTAAAATCGATAAAAAGTTAACCTTACATTTAGAATATATTAAAACAAGAAAACCCCCTCAATCTACTCAAATTAGCAATTTTAATGAATGTAATTATTCTTTATTCTTAAAATCAACTAATGCTAATATAAGAGAAAAGGTATTTTCGAAGTGGTTAAAAGAAAAAGTTGAAGCAAATAAAAAGTATATTGATGCTAAAAAGCACTGTGCTTTAACGTCAGGAAACAATATATGCGAGTTCTTAAAACCTTATGTAAAAACAACACCAGAATCTTTACCCGGTTTATTTAAAATAAATAATGAAGAATATTATTATGCAAAAAGTACAGATAAAACAATCGAAATATATTTTGTACCTGATATTAAAGTGTTTCAAAAGAAAATTATAATTGACAAAATTTATTGTAATGTTCCTAAAAGTCAACTTAATATTTATACATTAATTAAAAATACTGATAATGAGAAAACAATAGAGTTTAGAAATGAGATGAGGTATTCTCATGGACAATTTAATGGTACTCCTGAGGCAAAGTTTTATTTAGTTAAAGGAAATACCCTGGCAGAAATCTATGAAAATATTTACATGGAAATAACTTAAGCGAGGAAGCAGGGATTATAACCCTCTGCAAACGTGCCCCCAGACAGACAAAGATTGCAACCAGATGTGACCCTACACCAGCCCTTTATGAGGTTCAGCGGCCTTCGGCCGCTCAGGGGGGGGGGGGGGGGGCGCCCGCCCCCCCCGCGCGGGC